>Ga0209759_1000331_pt1 | contig 62167 bp, 49 predicted proteins | sample AraplaCL_Col_mMS_FD_184261 | JGI IMG/M metagenome (GOLD analysis project Ga0209759, IMG submission 184261) | Arabidopsis root microbial communities from the University of North Carolina, USA - plate scrape CL_Col_mMS (SPAdes) (version 2) | ecosystem: Host-associated > Plants > Roots >...
GGAAAAGCCCCAGGAATCTTGCGATTTCCTGGGGCTGAATCCTGGTGGCCTGGGACGGAATCGAACCATCGACACGCGGATTTTCAATCCGCTGCTCTACCAACTGAGCTACCGGGCCAACGAAGAAAGAAATAATATCAAAGGGTCATCTACTGGGCAAGCCCCTTCTCTAAAAAAATCTGCACACCCGATGCTCGCCCACCGCGCCGCCGCGCTCACTCACCTTTGTTCTTGCCGAGATCCACGCCGAGCTGCTTGAGCTTGCGATACAAATGCGTGCGCTCCAGTCCCGTCTTTTCCGCGACCCGCGTCATGCTGCCGTTCTCGCGCGCGAGGTGATACTCGAAGTACGCGCGCTCGAATGCGTCGCGGGCATCGCGCAGCGGAATGTCGAACGAGATGGAGGCCGTTTGCGCCGCGAGCACGCCGCTGCCGTGGCCGTCGGCGGACAGCATGGGCAACGCCGCCGCGGAAGCCACCGTCGACGAATTCATCGGCATGGCGGATTTCGCGGCCGCGCCGCCCGGCGCCACGGCCGCGGTGCCGCGCGCGAGACCCTGCTCGACGGCCTTCAGCAGCTTCTGCAACGCGATCGGTTTTTCCAGAAAGTTAAGCGCGCCGATCTTGGTTGCTTCGACTGCCGTGTCGATGGTCGCGTGACCGGACATCATGATGACCGGCATGGTGAGCTGCCCTTGCGCGGCCCATTCCTTGAGCAACGTGACGCCGTCGGTATCGGGCATCCAGATGTCGAGCAGCACCAGGTCCGGCGCCTGACGCAAACGGAACTCGCGCGCCTGCTGCGCGTTTTCCGCTGCCTCCACGACATGCCCCTCGTCGCTCAGGATCTCCGAGAGCAATTCCCGGATGCCCATTTCATCATCTACCACCAGGATGGTTGCCATTTACGCTGCCTTTGTCTGCACTGTTGCTTTTGTCTTTCCCTGCGACGTGCCGCCATGCGCAGGACGCGGTCCCGCTTCGGGAGCCGCGGCGTCGTCTGCCAGTTGAAGGAAGAGAATCGAAATCTGCGCGCCTTCGATCACATCGCCCGCTTTCATGCGATTGCGAATGTCAATGCGCGCGCCGTGTTCGTCGACGATCTTCTTGACCATCGCAAGACCCAGGCCCGTGCCTTTGGCCTTCGTCGTCACGTAGGGCTCGAATGCGCGCGTGAGAATGCGCGTGGGGAAACCCGGACCGTTATCCGACACTGTCAGACGTACCGCGACGCGCGCCTTGCCTTCCGCGTCGGGGTCTCCGTATTCTACTGTCCTCGTCTCGAGCAGCACACGCGGGCGCTCGACCTCGGCCACCGCGTCCTGCGCATTCTGCAGCAGGTTGTGGATCACCTGCCGCAATTGCGTCGCATCGCCGCGAATGGCCGGCAGTTCGGAGAGCTCGACCTGAATCGCGCCTTTGCCTTCTTCGATGCCGTAAAGCGTCAGCACTTCGCTCACCAGATCGTTCAATTGCAGGTGCGCAAGCACGGCCGGCGGCGTGCGCGCGTAGTCGCGGAAATTGTCGACCATCTGCTTCATCGCGGCGACCTGATTGACGATCGTGGTCGCGCCGCGCTTGAGCACATCCGCATCCGACGGCGCGAGCTTGTCGGCCAGCTTCATCTGCAGGCGCTCGGCGGAAAGCTGGATCGGCGTGAGCGGATTCTTGATCTCGTGCGCGAGTCGCCGCGCGACCTCGCCCCACGCGATGGAGCGCTGCGCGGAGATCACGTCGGAGATGTCGTCGAACACGACCACGTAGCCGGATGTCTGCAGATCCTGCGCGTCGGGATCGGTGGCGGACACGAGGCGCGCGCCGCGCACGAGCAGCGTGAGCGGCTCGGATTCGCCCGCCACCTGAATCGAAAACTGCTGCTGCCAATGCCCGCCGTCGTCATGAGCGTCGCCGCCGGCCGCTTCGCGGTCCGCAAACGCTTTGCGCACCATGCCGCCGAATTCGCTCAGCACGCCGATCTTTTCGAGCGCCGAGCCGAGCACCTCCTGGAACTGCTGACGGAAGATGCGCTCGGCGCCGCGATTCGCGGTGGTGAGCCGGAACTGGCGGTCGAATACGAACACGCCCGCCGTCAGGTTCGCAAGAATGCTCTCCAGATAGGCCTTCGAATGCTCGAGCGCGATGCGGTTGTTTTCGACCGCCGCGCGCGCCTCGGAGAGTTGCCGCGTCATCGCATTGAACGACTGCGTGAGAAAGCCCAGTTCGTCGCGCGATTTGATCTCGCGCTTCGGCGTGTAATCGCCCTCGGTGATTTCCTTCGTGCCCTGCGCGAGCAGAAACAGCGGCCGCGCGAGCTGATTGCCGAGCGCGAGCGCGAGCATCATCGCGATAAAGGTGGCGAGAAAGAGCGCGAGCGTCAGCGTGCCGATGTACATCTTGCGCAAACCGGTACGCCCGAGCGCTTTCTCCTGATACTCGCGATAGGCGCGCTGCACGGCGTCGGCGTTACGCGCGAGCGACTGCGACACCGGCTGCGTCAGTTGCAAAAAACGCTCCGTGGGTTGCAGAAGCGCCGCGTTCGAATCGGGAATGCGCTGCACGACGCGCAGGCGCAGCGCGCCCTTGCTGCCGTGCGCGTGCGGATCGCCGTCCACTTCGCCTTCAATCGCCGCATAGCCGCGCCCGCGCGCCTGGTCGATCATCAACTGCGTGGGCAGGTCGCTCGGCACGAGCGTCGCGAAATTGCCCGACGCCTGCGCGACCACGTGCATGTCGGGCGTGGCGCCGGACATGCTGCGCGTGGGCTCGACGATGGTCGCGTCCTGCACGCCGAACTGGTCGCGCAGACGCAGCAGCGTGAGCGTCGTGCCGGCGGCGTCCGCGCTCGCGAGCTGCTCAGACATGAGCCGCGCCTTGGTTTGCAGATCGGACAGCGACGCGTCAAGCATGCCGCGGCCGAGATTGAGGCCGGACGTCAGCGCGGTTTCCACATTCACGTCGAACCATGATTCGATACTGCGCGACACGAACTGATACGAGACCACATAAATGATGCCGCCCGGCACCACGCCGACGAGCGCCATGAAAAACGCCAGCTTCGCGAGCAGCCGCGTGCCGAACTTGCCCTTGCGCAATCGCGCAATGATGATGACGACGAGCGTCGTCACCACCAGCAGGAAGATCATCGCGACGACGAGATTCGCGGCATAGAGCCACTGGTAATAGCGGTCGAAGAATTCGGTGTTCGCGCTTGCCGCCGCGAGCAGCACGAGCAGCAGCACGGCCGTCACCGCGACCGTGGACACCAGCACGCGCACGACGATGCTGCTGACGCTGGTGGCGGAGCGCACTTTATTTAGCACGTTCGGTCACCGTAAAAGTAAAGCGCTTCCATTCGGAAGCGAGGTTCCAGTCGCGGTTGTTCACCGCGTCGATCTGGAACGGCTTGGGCATCAACGCGATGTCGAGCTGCATGCGCACCGAGGCGGTGTACGTTTCGCCGACATGCACGTCGTTGCGATCGATCACGTGCCACGAGGACACATGCTTGATGACCGCGAGCGCGTCCTTGAGCGTGGAAAAGCCGAGCTGCAAACCGCCGGACGACACACTCGACACCCGATATTCGCGCGTGAGCGGCTGAAACGACAGCCGCAGGCTTTGCGACACGTTGACCGGCTGCTCGTCGAACCAATACCAGCGCGGCCGGCTCAGTTCGAAATCTGTCGTGAAGTACAGCGGAATGCCTTTATTGACCGCGTCTTCGAGATTGCTGTTCAACTCGAAGTCGAAACGCGCGTCGAGGCTCCAACCGGTGTTGTCGGCCTGCAGCGAAGCGCGCTGCACAGCGATCGAGTCGGCGTGCGCCGCGCCCGGCAGCGCGAGCCAGACGGCCAGCGCGACCCAAAGCACGGCGGCGAGCCGAAGCGGGAAGAAGCGTTTGATGGTCACCGTTTCTGAAAGCGCGCGTAGAAAAATCCGTCGTGGTCTGAGTTCGTGCCGGCGCTGGGCTCAGCGAATTCTCCGGCATGAGAACCGGCCGATGGGTCGGCGGGCGCGCGGGCGACTGAGGGTAAAAGTTGCCCCGGCGCGTCCAATCGTACCGCATCCTGGTGCTTGTTTCCAAACCACTGCGCCTGCAACTCGCCTTCTTCCGGAAAGATCGAGCACGTAACGTAGAGCAATTCGCCGCCAGGTTTCACGAGCGGCCAGAGCGCATCGAGAATGCGCCGCTGTTCCTCGACGAGCGCGGGAATATCGGATGCACGGCGCAACCAGCGAATGTCCGGATGACGCCGGACGATGCCCGACGCCGAGCACGGCACGTCGGCGAGAATGCGGTCGAACGGCTGGTCGATGTCGTCGTGCCATTTGGCCGGCGCACCGGCGTCGCCAATCCGCACCTCGGCTTCGAGTTTCAGCCGCTGCAGGTTTTCGCCGATGCGCCGCGCGCGCGACACGTCGCTTTCGAGCGCCACCAGTTGCAGGTTCGCGAGTTCCAGCAGATGCCCGGTCTTGCCGCCCGGCGCCGCACACGCGTCGAGCACGCGCATGCCGTCACGCACGCCGAGCAGCTGCGCGGCGAGTTGCGCGCCGGCGTCCTGCACCGAGACCACGCCCTCATTGAAACCGGGAATACGATCGACCGGCATCGGCGTCGCGAGCTTCACCGCGTATTCGCCGACTTTGCTCGCCGCAATGTGATGCTGCTCGAGGACGTGCAGATACGCCTCGACCGTCGAATGACGCGCGTTCACGCGCAGCGTGAGCGGACCTTGCGTGTTGCCGGCCGCGAGCACGTCTTGCCATGCGTCGGGCCATGCGCGTCTCACTGCATCGATCCACCATGTCGGATAGTTCCAATGCGCGACTTCGTCGGCTTGCGCTTCTGTCAGCAGCGCGTCCCTCTCGCGTAGGAAGTTGCGCAGCACGGCGTTGACGAGTCCCTTCGCAAACGAGAATTCGCGGCGCGCCGAAATTGCCCTGACCGCCTGGTCGACCACCGTGAACGGCGTGTAGGCGGCGCTCGCTTCGTCGTCGATCAACAGGGCGAGCGCGCAGGCCAGCACATGGCCCACGTGCGGCGGCGGTGCCTTCTTGACGAGCCTCGCGATCAGCCACTCGGCCGTGCCGAAACGCCGCATCGTGCGATACGCGATGTCCTGCACCGCGCCGCGCGCGGCAGCGGCACTGCCCTCGGGCGCGGACACGAACACGGATTGCAGCGCGGCCGGCAACGCCGCGCCCAGACGCACGGCGCCGACGGCCTGCGCGGCGCAGTCAAGCGCAAAACCGAGCGACTCCGGCGCGAGATGCAACACGGACAAGCGGGATTCGCGCGGACGCGCCGGCGAAGAAGCAGAACGCGAAGAAGACTTTGGGATCATGGGAAGGCAAAGGCAGGCCGCGCGGTAGGCACGGCACAATGGACACACATTGTAGCGTGGCGCGGCGCGCGGGCCGCCGGCAGGCCTGGGCAGCCGGTGCATACCGGCTTCGCCAAACAAAAAGGCGAGTCCGAAGACCCGCCTTGATGCAACGCTTGAGCAGCCGCGCGCCCTGCGCTTATTCGAAGCGCCCCGTGCGCGCCATTTCCATCAAACGCGCGATGCGTTCTTCCGTCGCCGGGTGCGTTGAAAACAGATTGGCGATGCCGCCGCCCGACAGCGGGTTCATGATCATCATCTGCGCGGTGGCGGGATGCTGTTCCGCCGCGGGGAACGGAATACCGCTCGCATAGCGATGAATCTTGTCGAGCGCCGAGGCGAGCGCCTGCGGGTCGCCGGAAATCTGCGCGCCGCCGCGATCCGCCTCGAATTCGCGCGCGCGCGAAATCGCCATCTGGATGAGCGCGCCGGCGATCGGCGCGAGCAGCGCAACGGCAATGCCCGCGATCGGATTCGCCGGACGCCCGTTTTCGTCGCGCCCGCCGAAGAACATCGCGAAGTTCGCCAGCGCGGAAATCGCCCCGGCCATGGTGGCCGATATCGTCGAAATAAGAATGTCGCGATGCTTCACGTGCGCGAGTTCGTGTGCCATGACGCCGCGCATTTCTCGCTCGGACAGCACGCGCAAAATGCCGGTGGTCGCGGCAACCGCCGCATGCTCGGGATTGCGGCCGGTGGCGAAGGCGTTCGGCGCGTCTTCGTTGATCAGATAGACGCGCGGCATCGGCAAGCCGGCGCGCGTGGACAGCTCCCGCACCATGCGATAGAACTGCGGCGCGCTGGTTTCGTCGACTTCCTGCGCGTTGTACATGCGCAGCACCATCTTGTCCGAGAACCAGTACGAGAAAAAATTCATACCGAGCGCAATGACGAGCGCGATCGTCACGCCGCGCGAGCCGCCTATCACTCCGCCGATCACGATGAAAAGGGCCGTGATCGCGGCCATCAACATCGCGGTTTTGACCCAATTGAACATGTCTGCCACTCCTTGCCCTAACGCGGGGTTCATCTCTGTGCCGCATCATCACGGCGCCTGATTGTAAGCGAAATGTTAGATATGGGCGCGCGCGGAAAATTCAATTATCTTAATGCGGTGGCGAGCTTGATCCCCAAGCCGACAAAGGCACTGCCGACGCCGCGGTCGAGCCACTTCTTCACCGAGGGCTTGCCGGAGAAGCGCTGCGTCATACTGCCGGCGATCCACGCGACGAAGCTGTTCCAGATCATGCTCATCACCACGAACACCGCGCCGAGCGTGAGAAAGGCGAGCGCCTTCTGCTCCGCGCCCGCGGCCACGAACTGCGGGAAGAACGACACGAAGAAGAGCACCACCTTCGGGTTCAGCACATTGGTCCAGAAGCCCTGCAGGAAAAGCTGACGCAGCGACTTGGGCGCACCGGCCGCGCGTGCTTCGCCGCGGGCTTCGTCGGCGGCAGGCTTCGCGAAAATGAGGCGCACGCCGAGATAGATCAGATAAATCGCGCCGACGAACTTGATGACGGTGAACGCCGTGGCCGACGCCGCGAGCAGCGCCGTCAGACCGAACGCGCAAGCCAGTGAGTGCACGCAGCAGCCCGCCGAAATGCCGAGCGCGGACATGAGCCCGGCGCCGCGGCCCTGCGCGACGCTACGCCCGACGATATACGCCGTATCCGGCCCGGGCGTGACATTCAGCAGGAAAACGGCAACGACGAAAAACTCAAAATGGGTGATGCCGAACATGGAAATCCTCGAAAAACTGGCTGCGCAACAAGGATTCTAACGCGCGGCGTGCGCCCGGCGGGGGCCGCTCGCCATCGGCCGAACGGACGATGGCGGAGCGCCGCCGCCCCGTGTTAGTTTGCCGCCGGAAGCTGGAAACGCTGCCCCGGCGCGAGCGCAAAGCCGGCCAGGAATTCGCGCACCGGCAGACGTTTGCCGCCGGGTTTTTGCAGTTGCGTGAGACGCAGCGCGCCTTCGCCGCAGGCCACGAGCACGCCTTCGGGCGAAACGCTGATGAGCGTGCCGGGCGCCGCGGTGCTTTTCGCGTCTTCCGCGGAGGCGGCCCAGATCTTGATTGCCGTGCCGTCCTCAAGGGTCGCCATGCCGCCCGGAAACGGGTCGAATGCGCGCACCTGACGCGCCAGCGCCGCGGCCGGGCGGCGCCAGTCGAGCGCGGCTTCGTGCTTGCCGATTTTCTCGGCGTAGGTCACGCCGTCGGCGGGTTGCGGTGTAGCGCTCAGCTTGCCGCTGCGTTCCAGCTCGACGAGTGCCTCGACGATCAGCTTCGCACCGTCTTGCGCGAGGCGGTCGTGCAGGCTGGCGGTGGTGTCGTCGGCGGAAATGAGCGTGCGCGTTTCGGAGATCATGGCGCCCGTGTCGAGGCCGGCGTCCATCTGCATGAGGGTGATGCCGGTTTCGGCGTCGCCTGCCTCGATCGCGCGGTGAATCGGCGCCGCGCCGCGCCAGCGCGGCAACAGCGACGCGTGAATGTTGATGCAGCCGAACGGCGCGATATCGAGCACTTCCTGCGGCAGGATAAGGCCGTAAGCGGCCACCACCATCACGTCGTGCGGCGTGGCGCGCAACTGCTCGATGGCAGCCGCGGCCTCGGCCGGATACTTGCCCGCGCGGCGCAGCGACGGCGGCTGCGCGACAGCGAGCCCGTGCTCCACGGCGTAGCGCTTCACGGGGCTCGCCTGCAACTTCATGCCGCGCCCCGCCGGCCGGTCGGGCTGCGTGAGCACGAGCGGCACGGGAAAACCGGCACCGTGGATGGCGGCCAGCGCAGCCGAGGCGAATTCCGGCGTACCGGCGAAGACAACGCGCAACGAATGACTCATGAGCGGGAGAGGCGGCGGGTATCGGAACAGGCGCGCATCACATTGCGTGAGCGAGCTTCTTCATCTTGCTCTTGATGCGCGTCTGCTTGAGCGGCGACAGATATTCGACGAACACGCGGCCCATCAGGTGATCCATCTCGTGCTGAATGCACACGGCGAGCAAGCCCTCGCAGTCCAGCTCGAACGTTTCGCCCTTCTCGTTCAGCGCGCGCACGCGCACTTTCTCCGCGCGCTCCACATTGTCGTAAATGCCGGGCACCGAGAGACAGCCCTCTTCCGACAGCTTTTTCTCGTCGCTCGACCAGATGATTTCCGGGTTGATGAAAGCGAGCAGCTGATCGTGCGCGTCCGACACGTCGATCACGATCACGCGCTCGTGCACGTCGACCTGGGTGGCCGCGAGGCCGACGCCCGGCGCCGCGTACATGGTCTCCGCCATATCCGCGACGAGGCGGCGGATACGGTCGTTGACCTCTTCAACCGGCTTCGCAACCTTGTGCAGCCGTTTGTCCGGGTAATTGAGGATGTTCAGTAAGGCCATGATTTCGAGTGTGATTTTCGGCGCCGCTGACCGTGGGAAGGCTCGCGTTGGCCATTCGGCCAGGTTGTGGGCCCGTCGCAATACGCACACGATAGATGGTGTCGAACCGGTTCGATTCAACGCGCCCCGCGCGCAGACGACGAGCCCGCGCGGGTGGGCGCGGCGCTACCGTTATTTCGGATGATGAAAATTTTAGCATGGCGCCCGCCTGCCCGCTGGCCCTGTAGGAGGATCGACCCGCAATGCACACCTTGCCTTCAACGGAATTGGAACTTGCCGCGTGGCTGCGGCTCTCTCTCGCGCCGGGACTCAAACCCGCGGCGCTGCGCCTCTTGCTGAGCGCCTTTGGCCTCCCCGCGGCGATTTTGCAGCAGGAGCATGAAACGCTCGCCGCGATTGCCGGCGAGGCCGCGGCGCGCGCGGCGCTGGCTCCCACAGGCCCTGAATTCGATGCCCAGCTCGACGCGGTGATCGCCTGGCGGGAGCTGCCCGGCAATCAGATCGTGACGCTCGACGACCCGGCTTACCCGCCCGCACTCCTGACCATGCCCGACCCGCCGCCGCTGCTATATATAAAGGGGCGGCTCGAGCTGTTGCACAGGCGTGCGGTCGCGCTGGTGGGCAGCCGCAGCGCGACGCCGCAAGGTCTGGAAGATGCGGAACGCTTCGCGCGCACGATTTCCGCGGCAGGCGTGACCGTCGTGTCGGGACTCGCGCAAGGAATCGACGGCGCGGCGCATTGCGGCGGACTCGACGGTATCGGCAGTACGGTCGCGGTAATCGGCACGGGAGCGGATCTCGTTTATCCGTCCGCGCATCACGCGCTCGCCCGGCAGATTGCCGCACAAGGCGCCATTCTGTCGGAATGGCCGCTCGGCACGCCGGCGCGCGCCGCCAACTTCCCACAGCGCAACCGGCTGATCGCCGGGCTGGTCAGCGGCGTGCTGATTGTCGAGGCGGCCATGCGCTCGGGCTCGCTCATCACTGCGCGGCTCGCCAACGAGATGGGCCGCGACATCTTTGCGTTACCCGGCTCGATCCACGCGCCGCTGTCGCGCGGGTGTCATCGGATGATCAAGCAGGGAGCGAAGCTCGTCGAGACGCCTGACGAGGTGCTGGAGGAACTCGGGTTTGCGAAAGCAGCTCCGATTTCCGCGCCTGCGTCGCCTGCCGGGGCGGGCATTCGTGGGCGGAGGGGCGGGACCGGCGCGTTCGCCGATGTGGTGTTCCGCCAGCCCGACGATGCGTCTCACAAGGTGTCTGACAGCGCGTCGAACAGAGAGCCGGACAGCGCATCGGCAGGCTCGGCGGCCAGCGTCGACAAATACGCGGACACGGCTGCTTACGCGTCGGCGGAATCCCGCCCGGCAGCCGCCAGAACGCACGACTCACGCGCGCTGGTTCCGTCCGACCCCGACGCGCAGCGCCTGCTGGCCGCGCTAGGCCACGCGCCCACCAGCCTTGAAATTCTTGCAACGCGCACCGAGATGGACTACGCGGTCCTGCAGACGACGCTATTGCAGCTCGAACTGGCCGGCCACGTCAGTGCCCTGCCCGGCGGCCGCTATACGCGGGCAAGCCACGGCTAAGGCGCGAGGGCGGCTCGAGCGCGGCTCGGCGCTCCCGGCTCGACCACTGTCGCAGACCGGCCATGCTACATTCGCGCCAAAGCATTCGATCAAGCAACTGAGGAACCACCATGCCCGCGCTGAATCTCGACACCGACCAAGACCGGATCGCCGAGCGCGTCAACGAGCCCGACACGCTGTTCGTCGCCTGCCTCTGCGCGGAGTGGTGCGGAACCTGTCGCGAGTACCGCGAGGCATTCGACAAGCTGGCCGATCGGCATCCCGACATCTGTTTCGCATGGATCGACATCGAAACGCATGCAGATCGATTCGACGATCTCGACGTCGAGAATTTTCCGACCATCCTGATCGAAGACTCAGTAACGACACGCTTTTTCGGCACTGTTTTGCCGCAGGCAGCTATCGTCGAGCGGATGTTGTCGGACCTGACCGCGCTGCCGGGCGTGGTCGGCGCGCCGAAGTTGCGACCGGCGCTGGCGGCCGCCTGAACGCTGCCTCAGCGCCGTTTGAGCGCCGTTTGAGCGCCGTTTGAGCGCCGTTTGAGCGCCGTTTGAGCGCCGTTTGAGCGCCGTTTGAGCGCCGTCGGATGGCCGCGCGTTGACCGCGTGCCGGCCGCTTTCGCCACTCGTCCGACAACTGCAGCCGACGCGCCGGGGCATCGCCGAAGGCTCAGCGGCACGGCCGTTGCGACCGGCGCACCGCGCGTTTGCCGCAGCTTGCCCAATTGCTGAGCGCGCAATTATGATGGCGCGCTTTTATGGCACTTGACACGCCGCTTTGGCGCCGTGTGCTATAAAGCGGTCGTTAATGGGTAGCAAGGTCGCAAACGAGGGTCGCGCCGCCTGGGCGCGCTCAAGACCACCAACCCGGATATACCAACCTCACATCGAGTCATGTCCAAAGCACTGATCATCGCCGAAAAGCCTTCCGTCGCGAACGACATCGCGCGCGCTTTGGGCGGTTTTACCAAGCATGACGAATACTACGAGAGCGACGAGTACGTGCTCTCTTCGGCAGTGGGCCATCTGCTGGAAATCGCCGCGCCCGAAGAATACGAAGTGAAGCGCGGCAAGTGGAGTTTCGCCAATCTGCCCGTCATTCCGCCGCATTTCGATCTGAATCCGATCGCGAAGAGCGAGTCGCGCCTGAAGGTGCTGACCAAGCTGCTCAAGCGCAAGGATATTGACCGCCTCATCAACGCATGCGACGCGGGGCGCGAGGGCGAGCTGATTTTCCGCCTGATCGCGCAGCACGCGAAAGCCAAACAGCCGGTGCAGCGGCTGTGGCTGCAATCCATGACGCCCGCGGCGATCCGCGACGGCTTCGCGCGTCTGCGCAGCGACGAGGAAATGCAGCCGCTCGCCGACGCCGCGCGTTGCCGCTCGGAAGCGGACTGGCTCGTCGGCATCAACGGCACGCGCGCGATGACCGCGTTCAACAGCAAGGGCGGCGGCTTTTTCCTCACCACCGTGGGGCGCGTGCAGACGCCCACGCTGTCTATCGTCGTCGAGCGCGAGGAGAAGATTCGCCGCTTCGTGCCGCGCGACTATTGGGAAGTGAAAGCGGAGTTCGTCTGCGCGGCCGGTTTCTACGAGGGCCGCTGGTTCGACCCGAAGTTCAAGCGCGACGAGTTCGATCCTGAAAAACGCGACTCGCGCCTGTGGTCGCTGCCCGCGGCGGAAACCATCGTCGCGGCCTGCCGCGGCCAGATTGGCACGGTCACTGAAGAATCGAAGCCGTCCACGCAACTCTCGCCCGCGCTCTTCGACCTCACGAGCCTGCAGCGCGAGGCGAACGGCCGCTTTGGCTTCTCGGCGAAAAACACGCTGGGCCTCGCGCAGGCGCTCTACGAAAAGCACAAGGTGCTGACGTATCCGCGGACCGACGCGCGCGCGCTGCCCGAAGACTATATGGAGACGGTCAAGCAGACGCTCGGCATGCTCAAGGAGAGCAACAACTATCTGCCGTTTGCCAAGCAGGTGCTCGACAAGGGCTGGGTGAAGCCGAACAAGCGCATCTTCGACAATTCGAAGATCAGCGACCACTTCGCTATCATCCCGACGCTGCAAGCGCCGAAAAATCTGTCCGAGCCCGAACAGAAGCTGTACGACCTGGTCGTGAAGCGCTTCCTGTCCGTGTTCTTCCCGGCAGCCGAGTTCCGCGTGACGACGCGTATCACCGAAGTCGTCGGTCATCACTTCAAGACCGAAGGCAAGGTGCTCGTCGAACCGGGCTGGCTGCAAATCTACGGCCGCGAGACCGGCGGTGAAGACGCCAACCTCGTGCCGGTGCAGAAGGACGAGAAGGTCAAGACCGACAAGATCGCCGCGCAGCAGCTCGTGACGAAGCCGCCGGCACGCTATAACGAAGCCACCTTGCTCTCGGCGATGGAAGGCGCAGGCAAGCTCGTGGAAGACGACGAGCTTCGCGAAGCCATGGCTGCAAAAGGGCTCGGTACGCCGGCTACGCGCGCCGCCATCATCGAAGGGCTGTTGGGTGAGAAGTATCTGATTCGCGAAGGCCGCGATCTCATTCCGACCGCGAAGGCATTCCAGTTGATGACGCTTCTGCGTGGCCTCGGCGTGAAGGAATTGACCGCGCCCGAACTGACCGGCGAGTGGGAATACAAACTGTCGCAGATGGAACGCGGCAATCTGCCGCGCGACGCGTTCATGCAGGAAATCGCCCGCATGACGCAGACCATCGTGAAGCGCGCGAAAGAGTACGACTCCGACACGATTCCCGGCGACTACGCGACGCTGCAAACGCCGTGTCCGAATTGCGGCGGCCAGGTGAAGGAGAATTACCGCCGCTTCGCGTGTTCAAAGTGCGAGTTCTCCATTTCGAAGATTCCAGGCGGCCGCCAGTTCGAGATCGAGGAAGTCGAGGAACTGCTGAAGAACAAGACGATTGGGCCGCTGTCGGGTTTCCGCAGCAAGATGGGCCGGCCGTTCTCGGCGATCCTCAAGCTTTCACTCGACGACGAAATCAAGAACTACAAGCTCGAGTTCGACTTCGGTCAGGACGCGGGCGGTGAAGACGGCGAACCGCCCGACTTCTCCGATCAGGCGCCGGTGGGTGCGTGTCCGAAGTGCAAGGGCCGCGTGTTCGAGCACGGCATGAGCTACGTCTGCGAGAACTCGGTCGCGAATCCGAAGACGTGCGACTTCCGCTCCGGCAAGGTCATCCTGCAACAGGAGATTGCCCGCGAGCAGATGGCGAAGCTGCTCGAAGAAGGACGCACCGACCTGCTGACGAACTTCAAGTCGTCGCGCACGGGCCGTAACTTCAAGGCGTTCCTCGTCAAGCAGAACGACGGCAAAATCGGCTTCGAATTCGAGAAGAAAGAGCCGTCGGCCAAGACGGCTGCGAAGACGGCGGCGGCGAAATCGGCAGTGAAATCGGCAGCAAAAGCCGGCGGCCCTGAGTTCGAATCCGATGACGACGAAGCACCGGTCGCGGTGAAGGCCGCGCCGGCCGCGAAAAAGGCCGCTGCGAAGAAAGCACCCGCGACAAAGACGGCAGCAGCAAAGAAGGCGCCGGCCAAAAAGACGGCGGCTCGCAAAACCGGCTCGTAATCGGTTGGATACGAGCGCGAGGCGCGCCGGGCCTGCCAAGCAGGTCCGGCCGCGTGCGCTACACCACACCGCTCAGAACAAAAAAGCGCGATCACCTATGAGGTGACCGCGCTTTTTTTCATGGGTTCGGCAACGCGCCGGGTCTTGCGCGCACTGCGCACTGCGCACTGCCCACTGCCCTGCACGCAAGGTTGCCTTTACAGCGGCGTCAACGCCGCGGGCCGCGAGCGGTTCGCCGGCTTGGCCAACGTCTTCGGCACCGGCGAGAGCTCGCTGTCCAGGAGACGCGACAGCGGTTCTGCGCCGTCGAACGCTTCGGGCGGCATGGAAGCATCCGCTGCTTCGAACGACGCCGGCGCCGCCGGATGTCCTACGCCGTCCTTGATCCACTGCTCGCCGAGCAGACTATTCGGGGTCTGGCTGAAATGCTCGACCAGATGATCGATGAACGTGCGGACCTTGGCCGGCAAATGGCGCCGGCTCGGATACGCGATGTTGATCTCGACTTGCGGCAAACGGTAGTCGCCGAGCAGGCGCACCAGCCGGCCGCGCGTCATGTCGCGTCCGATCAGATAGCTCGGCAGAATCGCGATGCCCATGCCGAGCAGCGCAAACTGACGCAGCATCTCCGTATTGTTGGCCACGATCACATTCGACGGACGCACCCGAACTTCGCCTTCTGGACCGGTAAACACGCGCTCGTCGCCCCAATACTCCGAGGGCAGGCTCAGGCACGGATGCTCGAGCAGATGCTCCGGACGCGTGGGCGTACCGTGCTTCTCCAGATAAGCCGGCGTCGCGCACACGGTCATGCAGCCCGTGGTCAGGCGCCGCGTGACGATGCTCGCGCTGCGCATTTGCCGCGCGATCACCACGCCGACGTCGAAACCTTCTTCGACCAGATCGACCTGGCGGTCGACGAGCGTGACGTCAGGAATGACTTTCGGATAACGCTCGGCGTACGTTTGGAGAACGGGCGCGAGGTTATGCAGGCCGAACACGACCGGCGCGACAATGCGCAACGTGCCGACGGGTTCGTGATTGCGCGCGACCACCATCTGTTCGACGTCTTCGAGTTCGTCGAGAATCTGGCGCGCGCGTTCGAGATACACCTGACCCGATTCGGTCAGCGACAAACTGCGGGTTGTACGGTTGAGCAGTCGCGTGCCAAGACGCCCTTCGAGGTCGGCAACGTGACGGGTGGCAACTGCGTTGGAGATATCCATCGCGCTCGCAGCGCGGGCAAAACTGCCGAGATCCGCCACTTTGACGAAAACTCGCATCGACTGCAAATGATCCATATGACAACTCCTGCCGTGTTACGGCTTCCTGACAATTGGTGATAACCATTGGAAGCGAACTAGGGATTCTCCTACGACTCGCGCAATCGTGCAGAAGTTGCCCGCAAAAGCGGAAATCTCGTCAAATTTCGTGCGACTGTGCGCCCAAATGTGGGGCAGGAGCGTCGATTGTTCCGCGACACGAAACAATTTGCTGCGGCGCAGCTTGCGGCAGGGCATGGTTCGAACAGATGCAACGTGGACCGCGTGCGCGCGCTTCGGCCTCGCATCGCACCGCGACGGCTGCCGCCAAAACAAAAGCCGCCCGAAGGCGGCTCCTGTAGCGTAGTGAGTACTCACATGGTCAGGCTGCGAGCTTGCTCTCCAGCTGACTCTTTGCCTGCGTCAGCGCGGGCGGCAGGCCTTGCTGCAACGTGTCAAAGAGTTCGCTGTGCAGCGCGAGTTCGGCGCGCCACGCTGCGTCGTCGACGGAAATGACCTGTTCGAACTGCTCGCGGCTGAACTCCAGACCGTTCCAGTCGATGTCCTCATAATGCGGCGATACACCGAACGCATGCTCCTCGCCCTGCGCAGTGCCCTCGATGCGGCCGACCATCCAGCCGAGCACGCGCATGTTCTCGCCGAAGCCGGGCCAGACGAATTTGCCGTCGGCGCCCTTGCGGAACCAGTTGACGCAGAAGATTTTCGGCAGCTTCGCGTTCAATTGCTGCAAGCGTTCGCCCGTTTTCAGCCAGTGGCCGAAGTAGTCGCTCATGTTGTAGCCGCAGAACGGCAGCATCGCGAAGGGGTCGCGGCGCACCACGCCTTGCTGGCCGGCGGCCGCGGCGGTCGTCTCCGAACCCATGGTGGCCGCCATATAGACGCCCTCGACCCAGTTGCGCGCCTCCGTGACGAGCGGCACCGTGGTCGAACGGCGTCCGCCGAAGATGAACGCGTCGATCGGCACGCCCGCCGGATTTTCCCAGTCGGCGTCGATGGACGGACATTGCGATGCCGGCGCCGTAAACCGCGCGTTCGGATGCGCGGCCTTGCGGCCGGTTTCCTTCGCGCTCGCGGGCGTCCAGTCCTTCCCCTGCCAGTCGATCAGATGCGCGGGCGGCTCGTCGGTCATGCCTTCCCACCAGACGTCGCCGTCGTCGGTCAGCGCCACGTTCGTGAAAATCACGTTTTCCTTCAACGTGGCCATGGCGTTGAAATTGGTTTTTTCGCTCGTACCCGGCGCGACGCCGAAGTAGCCGGCCTCGGGGTTGATCGCGTACAGGCGGCCGTCCTTGCCCGGTTTGATCCACGCGATGTCGTCGCCGATGGTCGAGATTTTCCAGCCGTTGAGGCCCTCGGGTGGAATCAGCATCGCGAAGTTGGTCTTGCCGCACGCCGACGGGAACGCCGCCGCCACGTGGTGCTTGCGTCCCTCGGGCGAGGTCACGCCGAGAATCAGCATGTGCTCGGCGAGCCAGCCCTCGTCGCGGCCCATTGTCGATGCAATGCGCAGCGCAAAGCACTTCTTGCCGAGCAACGCGTTGCCGCCGTAGCCCGAGCCGTAGCTCCAGATTTCGCGCGTCTGCGGAAAATGGACGATGTACTTGGTCGGATTGCACGGCCACGGCACGTCTTTCGCGCCCGCTTCGAGCGGCGCGCCAACCGAATGCACGCAAGGCACAAACTCGCCGTCTTCGCCGAGCACGTCGTATACCTTGCGGCCCATGCGCGTCATGATCCGCATGTTGGTGACCACATAGGGACTGTCGCTCAGCTCCACGCCGATATGCGCGATGGGCGAGCCGAGCGGGCCCATGGAAAACGGCACCACATACATGGTGCGGCCGCGCATGGCGCCGTCGAACAAACCGTCGAGCGTGGCGCGCATTTCATCGGGCGCGACCCAGTTGTTGGTCGGCCCCGCGTCCTCGCGGCGCTCCGCGCAAATGAACGTGCGATCCTCGACGCGCGCGACGTCGGAAGGATCGGACCAGGCGAGATACGAGTTCGGACGCTTCGCGGGATTGAGCTTTCTGAGCGTACCGGCTTCGACCATCTGCGCGCACAGGCGGTCGTATTCCTCCTGCGAACCGTCGCACCAGACGATCTTGTCCGGCCTCGTCATGGCGGCCACGCGCTGAACCCAGTCGATCAGTTTCCGATGTTTGACCCACGCTGGCGCTTCTACTGACGCTTGGGCTGTGGGATGTGCCTCGAATGATGGAAGATTCATCGACTTGTCTCCGTTTGTAGGGATTGGAAAACGGTACAAGCCCGGCGACGCTGCATGCGAGAGGCATTGAACTGGTCGCGCCGGTTTTTACAAACCGACGCGCAATTGCGCAGGTCATCACGGGCTTCAATGCAGTTTGTCCGGCAAAGCCACACGGGACGGGCGTCTGCAACCGTCTGTAAAGCGGCTTGCCTCAACACGCAACAAACTGTTAAAAACGATGTCAATCGGCCTTGCCGTAGCGCTGTCGTTCTACGCGGCAGTTTCTACGGTAAGCCATTCAGCCAGACCGGCATGTGACCTGGGTCACATGGTGGGACAGTCAGCATAACACTCCGTTCCCGCACCACTACGGTGCGGCGCAAGATACATACCATGAAGATTGCCATCCTCGACGACTATCAGGACGCCGTACGTAAGCTCGACTGCTTTCAATTGCTGGCCGATCATGAGGTCAAAGTTTTCAACAACACCGTCCGGGGACTGGGTCAGCTGGCGAGCCGTCTTTCCGAGGTGGACGCGCTCGTGCTAATTCGCGAACGCACTCGCATCAGCTCGCAACTGCTCGATAAACTGCCGCGTTTGCGCATGATCAGCCAGACGGGCAAAGTGTCGAGCCATATCGATCTCGCCGCCTGTACCGAGCGCGGCATCGCCGTGCTGGAAGGCAGCGGCTCGCCCATCGCGCCGGCCGAACTTACGTGGGCTCTCATCATGGCGGCGCAGCGGCGCATTCCGCAATACGTGGCGAACCTTAAGCAGGGCGCCTGGCAGCAGTCCGGGCTGAAGACGTCCGCGTTGCCGCCTAACTTTGGCTTGGGCCAGGTGCTGCGCGGCCAGACGCTCGGCATTTGGGGCTATGGCAAGATCGGGCGGCTCGTCGCCGGCTATGGCAAGGCCTTCGGCATGAATGTGCTGATCTGGGGCCGCGAGCATTCGCGCGAAGCCGCGCGTCAGGACGGCTATGGCGTAGCGGAAAGCCGCGAAGCGCTGTTCGAGCAGAGCGACGTGCTGTCGCTGCATCTTCGTCTGCACGACGACACGCGGGGCATCGTGAAGCAGGAAGACCTGATGCGCATGAAGCCGACTGCTTTGCTCGTGAACACGAGCCGCGCCGAGCTGCTCGACGACAACGCGCTCGTCAACGCGCTGTCGCACAACCGGCCGGGCATGGTGGCCATCGACGTGTATGAAAGCGAGCCGATTCTGCAGGGCTACAGTCTGCTGCGCATGGAGAACGTGATCTGCACGCCGCATATCGGCTACGTGGAGCGCGAGAACTATGAGCTGTACTTCAGCGCCGCGTTCAAGAACATTCTTGCTTTCGACGCCGGCGACACCGCCAGCGTGGCCAATCCCGAAGCGTTGCAGGGCGGACGCCGGCGCTAGCGGGGTTGGCGCCGGCGCTCACCTCAGGCGGCAAATTCCTGCAGATCCGGCATGCGCTGGAGGAAGGTCTCGCCGTCCGCGCGGCCGAGATTGTAGGCATGCACCATCTGCGACGGGCTCGTGTAGTCCCAGCTCGAAATCGGGACTTTGCGCGACGGCTGCACATACAGCCGTTGCTGCACGCCGTGCGGGACGACGAACATCTGCGGCCGCGGATAAAGGCGCGTCACCATGACGAGCACATTGCCGGGCGCGTCGGCGTCGAGCGCGCCGACGGGGACGTTGTCGACCATGCCGCCGTCGAGCACCGGCCGGCCGTTGCGCCGCAAGACCGGCGTGAAAGGCGGCGTGCTCGACGACTGCAGGATCAGATCGGCGAGATCTTCGACAGTCGCACAATCTTGCGCGCGCACGAACTCGGGGTGAAAACCGAGCGTCTGGCCAAGCGTGGGGTGGAGCGTCTTGCGCACATATTTTTCGATGTTGTACGCGATAAGCCCCGCGGCGACCGCGCTGCGCGCGCCGAGCCAGCGCGGCAGGTGCGACACGCCAATGCGAATTTCGGGCGCCTCAGCAAGCGACGAAAACTTCTCGCCGTAGATGTCGAGCAGCGCCTGGCGATAAATGCGGTAATGCGGAAACACCGACTGACCGCGTAGCAGATTGCCCCAATACGCGTTGCGCGAGTTGTGACGCAGCGCGTTTTCGTAGTAGCGCATGACCCATTCGGAATCGCGCGTGTAGAGCATGCACGCGGTGGCGGCGCCCGCCGAAATGCCGGTGATGACGCGCGGACGGATGCGCAACTCCGGCTGCACGACGTCCCAGAAACCCGCCTGCCACCAGCAGCGATTGCCGCCGCCGGCGAATACGACCTGATCGAACATCCTCTTTTCCTTGACTGCTTTGTCATGTGCCGCGAGGCGGCCGGTATGCCGGGTTACTCGAGCAACGCGTAGGTCGTGGTCGCGTGGACGGCCATCGCGCCCGTCTCATCGAACAGTTCCACTTCGCCGAATACGAGATTGCGGCCGAGGCGCAGCACGCGGGCCGTGACCAGCACGTCGCCCTTGCGCACCGCGCGCATGAAGCTGATGTTGAGCGACACGGTAGTCATTGGTTTGAAACCGCCGAGCGCGGCCGAAATGGCGACGATCATGGCGGTGTCGGCAACCGCCATGAACACCTGACCGCAGATCACGCCGCCCGAATGACGCAGGGCGCCGGCGAACGGGAGGCGCAGCGTGGCGCTTTCTGCGTCGGCCTTGACGGGAGTGAGCGCCAACTCGCGCACCCACGGCGCGAGAACGCGGTCGAGCAGTTCGAGTGTTTCTTTGTCGTCCATGGCGATTCCCGTCGAAAGCCGCGCGGAGCAAGAGCGGCAACTGTCCGCGACATGATACCGGGACGCCGGACGCGACGTCTTTTTGAAGACAGTCGCTTTCGTTGAGGAGTTACTCCAGCTTGAGGTGGCGGTTTTTTTAAGAAATCTGCTAAAGGGGCTTGGCAAGGTCGGAAAGTTACTGCATAATTTCGCTTCTGTTGGGGCGTTAGCTCAGTTGGTAGAGCAGCGGACTCTTAATCCGTAGGTCGAGTGTTCGAGTCACTCACGCCCCACCAAAGAATTTGAAAGGCCGGTCAGCGAAAAGCTGATCGGCCTTTTTGCTTCGCACCTCCCCGCCGTCCCCAACCCCACCACACAACTCCCATCCCTCCGTTACCGATGCGTAACAAATTATTGCGAACGATTATCATCCATGCAATGATACTGATTCTCATTTGAGAACATGACGACGGGCCCACCATCCCTTGCGGCACACTCCGGCAGTCCACCTGCCGATGCCGCCACGGCGCGGGCGTCCGTCGAATCAGAACAATAGCGACAACGACAGGGTATTGAGATGTTCCGAAACACGCCTCTCGCGGCGGCCGTTCTGGTCGCGTTCGCGACGCCGCTTTACGCTCAAACGACAGCCACGCCCGCGATCGGCGCGCTGCCCGCATCATCCGCTTCCGCGTCCCCTTCCGCCGCGAACCAGGCCGCCGATAGCGCCACGCTGCCCGCCGTCAAGGTGACGGGTCAAAGCGGCGCGCCCGCGGAATTCGCGGCTGATGTCTCGAGCGTCGGCGCCAAAGTGCCGACCGCCCTGCGCGACATTCCGCAAGCCGCCGTCGTGGTGCCGAAGTCGGTGCTGCAATCGCAGGCCGCGAGCTCGTTCACCGACGCGCTGCGCAACGTGCCGGGCATCACCATCGGCGCCGCCGAAGGCGGCCAGATCGGCAACAACATCAACCTGCGCGGCTTCTCCGCGCGCACCGACATCTACCTCGACGGCTTCCGCGACCGCGGCCAGTACTATCGCGACACGTTCAACCTCGAATCGATCGACGTGCTCTACGGGCCGTCCTCGCTCTACTTCGGGCGCGGCTCGACGGGCGGCGTCATCAACCAGGTCAGCAAACAGCCCACGTTGAAACCGCGCGCCGACGTCTCGGTGCAAGCCGGCACGCACGACCGCTACCGCAACACGGTCGACCTCGACACGCCGATCACGTCGACTTCCGCCTTCCGGATCAACGCGTTCGGCCAGGACCTCGGCTCCTCGCGCGACGTGATGAAGAGCAAGGACTACGGCGTCGCGCCGGAAGTCAAATTCGGCATCGGCACGCCGACGGAAATCACGCTGTCCGCGCTGATCCAGCATAACCGCGACCAGCCCGACTACGGCGTGCCGGCGCTCAACGGCCATCCGGCGCCGGTCAATCGCGGCACGTTCTACGGCTTCACCGACGACCGCACGATCCAGGACGTGCAGACACTCAACGCACGCATCGAACATCGCTTCAACGACAGCCTGAAACTGCGCAACCAGACGCAATTCAGCCACTACAGCACCGAAGCGCGCGCGACCAACGCGGCGTCGGTGCTGACGGGTCCGCTGCCGACGTCGACGGCACTCACCAACGGCAACTACACGAGCATCGATCCGTCGAAACTGTTCGTGAAGCTGCAAGGCAAGGACCGCAACATCAACGATCACTCGGTCTACAACTCGACCGACATCGAGGCCAAGTTCAACACCGGCTTCATCAAGCATGAAATGGTGGCGGGCGTCGACCTGAGCCACGAGACCTACAGCAACCAGAGCTTCGCGACCACCACGCCGGGCCTGACGTCGAACACGATCGCGATCGTGCCGCTCGTCGACCCTTCGTACACGACGCGTCCGTCGAACGCGAAAACGGTGGCGACGAATCTCGCGGAGTCGACCGCAAACGGCATCGGCGTGTATGCGAACGACACGGTGTCCATCGGCGAACACTGGAAGGTGGTGGGCGGCGTGCGCTGGGACCGCTACGAGGCGTCGATTCACAACTCGATCAATTCGCCTTCGTACGCCACGCAGACGAACTACTTCACGAGCGTGCGCGGCGGCGTCATCTGGCAACCGACCGACTGGCAGTCGTACTACGTGTCGTACGGCACGTCCTTCAATCCGTCGCTCGAAGCACTCACGGTGACGAACAACACGCAGAACCTCGCGCCGGAGCACAACAAGTCGTATGAAGTCGGCGCGAAGTGGGATCTGCTGAACGGCGGCCTGTCCGTCACGCAATCGCTTTTCAACATCGAAAAGACCAACGCGCGCACACTGAACGCGGACGGCAGCTACACACTCGACGGCGACGTGCGCGTGCGCGGCTACCAGCTCGGCGTCGCCGGCCACATCACGGACAAGTGGCAAGTGTTCGGCGGCTACACGTATATGGACGCGACGATTCTGAAGGCGCTCGACGGCACCGCCGGCAAAACGCCCGCGAACACGCCGCGCAACATGCTCACGCTGTGGACTACCTACGCGTTCACGCCGCATTGGGAAATCGGCGGCGGGCCGATCTACACGTCGTCGCGCTACGCCGCGAACAACAACTTCGTGCAGGTGGGCGGCTATACGCGCTGGGATGCAATGGCCGCGTATCACGCGAAAAAGTACGACGTCCAGTTCAACGTGCTGAACATCACGGACAAGAACTACTACGACGCGCTGATTCCGTCGGACGGCGGACGCGCGGTGCCGGGCAACGGCCGCACGTTCCTCGCGACGGTAAACTACCGATTCTTCTGATCGCCGCAACGCGCGATCGACGCCACGCACGCCGCGCGCCTTGCCGCTTCCCGCTTCACCAGGCAGCAAAAGGCGCGCGGTTTCGCAGGAAACTCGAACGATGATTGTCTCCATCCCCGACGTAGTCACCCCCGCCGACGCCGCCGCGATGCGCGCGCATCTCGAAGCGGCCGCGGACGCATGGGTGGACGGCCGCGCAACGGCCGGCTATCAGGGCGCGCCCGTCAAGCGCAACCAGCAGATCGCGGAAGGCTCGCCGATCGCGCTGGAAATGGGCGACAGAATCATCGCGGCGCTCGAGCGGCATCCGCTTTTTATCAGCGCCGCGTTGCCGAACAAGGTTTATCCGCCGCTCTTTAACCGCTATGAAGGCGGCATGCACTTCGGCAGCCACGTCGACGGCGCCATTCGCCTCGTACCCGGCAGCGGCGCGCGCGTGCGCACCGACCTGTCCGTCACGCTCTTCCTCACGCCGCCAGACGAATACGACGGCGGCGAACTGCTGATCGAAGATACTTTCGGCGTGCAGGAAGTGAAGCTGCCCGCCGGCCATGCCATCGTTTACCCGGGCACGAGCCTGCACGAGGTCCGGCCGGTGACGCGCGGCGCGCGCGTATCGAGCTTCTTCTGGGTGCAAAGCCTCGTGCGCGACGATACGCAGCGCGCGATGCTGTTCGATCTGGACGGTGCAATCCAGCGGCTGAACGCGTCCAATGCGGACGACGCCGCGCGCCGCACGCTCGTCGGCTGTTATCACAACCTGCTGCGCATGTGGAGCGAGACGTAACCGGCAGGCGCGGCAGATTACCTCTGCATGCTGGCTAGAGCGGCGCGCTTTTTTGTCCTACGCTTTAAGCGCGACGCGTGGCGCATCCGTGTGTTTCCGCACCACAGCAATCCGGCGAAGACGCCCGCCTTCACGCGCGTGCAAGGTCCTCCCGCGGCAAGACACCGAACCGGCTGGAGGCTGATCGTGAGTCATGCAATCGCCTGATCAAACACTCAGGCCGCCCGGGGATCGCCGCTCCGAGAATCGGCGCATTGCCCGGCGCATTCCCATGGAGGATGACGATGTCGATTCGACTTGGAGAAGAAGCTCCGGATTTCACCGCCGACACCACCCAAGGCACTGTCCGTTTCCACGAATGGATCGGCGACCAGTGGGCGGTTCTCTTTTCACATCCCAAGGACTTCACGCCCGTCTGCACCACCGAGCTGGGATACATGGCCGGCCTCAAGCCGGAGTTTGAAAAGCGCAACACGAAAATTATCGGTCTGAGCGTCGACCCGGTGAGCGATCACGAGAGATGGGTGAAGGATATCGAAGAGACGCAGGGCCACGCGGTCAACTACCCGCTCATCGGAGATGCCGACCTCAACGTCGCGAAGCTCTACGACATGATCCACCCGAACGCGAGCGGCGGCACGCGCACCGCGGCGGACAATGCGACGGTGCGCTCGGTGTTTATCATCGGGCCGGACAAGAAGGTCAAGGCCATGCTCGTGTATCCGATGAGTTCGGGACGCAACTTCGACGAAGTGCTCCGTCTGCTGGATTCGTTGCAACTGAACGCGAAGCACGCGGTCGCCACGCCGGTGAACTGGAAGCCGGGCGATGATGTCATCATTCCGACGTCCGTCTCGAACGAGGATGCCGCGAAGAAGTACCCCGAAGGCTTCAAGACCTTGAAGCCGTATTTGCGGACCGTCGCACAGCCGCGGTGAGATCGGCGGCGCTGTGAAGCCGGGCGCGCTCCGCGCCCGGTACACTTGACGATGCGTGCCCACGGAGAAAAACCTTGCTCATCTTCCGCCAACTGATCGACCCGCAATCGTCCACCTACACCTATCTACTCGCCGACAGTGCGACGCGCGAAGCAGTCCTTATCGATCCGGTATTCGAGCAGGTGCGCCGGGACACCGCGCTGATCAAGGAACTCGGGCTGCGCCTGCTTTATACGATCGACACGCACGTGCACGCCGACCACGTGACGGGTGCGTGGATGCACAAACGCCGCTCGGGCAGCCAGATTGCGATATCGGCAGCAAGCGGCGCGGAAGGTGCCGACCGCTATCTGAACCATGGCGACCGATGCGAGTTCGGCACGCGCTACCTGGAAGTGCGCGCGACGCCAGGCCACACCAACGGCTGCATCAGCCTCGCGCTCGACGACGGCACGATGATGTTCACCGGCGACTGCCTGCTGATTCGCGGCACGGGCCGTACCGACTTCCAGCACGGCGATGCGCACGCGATGTTCCGCGCCATCCACAGCCAGATCTTCAGTCAGCCCGACACGTGCCTGCTGTATCCGGCGCACGATTATCGCGGCTTGACGGTCACGAGCGTCGGCGAAGAGCGCAGCTTCAATCCGCGCCTTGGCGGCGAACTGTGTGAAGACGATTTCGTCGGCTATGTGACGAATTTGCGGCTGCCGCATCCGAAGCAGATCGACATTGCGGTGCCGGCGAACCTGAAGTGCGGCGTCGCCGCGAGCGACCCCACGCAAGCGGCGGAGCCGGAGTGGGCGCCGCTCGTGTACACCTTTGCGGGCATCTGGGAAATCGGCCCGCAATGGCTCGAAGACAATATGCGTTCCGTGCAGATCGTCGACGTGCGCGAGCCCGACGAGTTCAACGGGCCGCTTGGCCGCATTCCCGCCGCGCGGCTCATTTCGCTCGGTAATCTGGCCGCCCGTGCCGAGGAGCTTACGAAAGATCGCCCCATCGTGACCGTGTGCCGCGCGGGCGGCCGGTCAGCACAAGCCACGGTGATCCTGCGCCAGGCAGGTTTTAACGACGTGGCCAATCTCGCGGGCGGCATGCTGCGCTGGCGCGCGGAGGGCCGCGTGGTGGAAAACGGGAGCGAGTAGGTCACGCTGCGATTTCGTTGCGTCCGCATCCAACTGACACGCGGACTTATGCGGTGTCGAGCTGCGCCCCACACACCGCGGGCCCTTACTTCGCTGAAACGTCGATATCGCCGAGGTATTTCGCAGCGAGCGTCTTCACCGTGCCGTCGGCCTGCACCTTCGCGATGGCCGCGTTCAAACGGTCCCGCAGTGCTGTGTCGCCCTTGCGAATGCCATAAGCGATACCGCTGCCGAGAATCTTGTCGTCGCGCACCGGCTGTCCGACGAATGCGTAGTCCTTGCCGCTCGGCTTCGACAGAAAACCGGTTTGCCCCGCGGGTGCGAGCACGAGCGTTGCGTCGAGGCGCCCCGCGACCAGGTCCGTGTAAACCTGGTTCTGATCCTGATACGAGACCACGGTGACGCCGGCGGGTTCCCAATGCGTCTTCGCAAACGTCTCCTGAATCGACGCCTGCAGCACGCCCACACGCTTGCCCTTCAGCGCTTCGGCCGTCGGCAGCAGACCGCTGTCGCGCTTCGCGATCAGTTGCGTGGGCACGCGATAAACAACCGTCGTGAAGTCGATGGTCTGGCGGCGCTGCTCGGTGGCGTTCATCGCCGAATTGATCGCGTCGAATTTGCGGCCCTGCAACGCGGGGATCAAACCGTCGAATGACGTCTCGACCCATTTGCAGGTCATATGCGCGGCTGCGCATACGGCCTTGCCGACATCGATGTCGAGACCTTGCAGCTCGCCGTTAGGACCTTTGGATTCGAATGGCGGATACTGCGCTTCGAGCCCGAAACGCAGCGTCGATGTATCGGCGGCAATCGCGCCGGACGAAGCCGCCAGCGACGCGAATGCGCAGGCCAGCGCCAGCAGAGGCTTGAGCAGTTTCATGGCAAGTCCCTTTCCTTCGGTTGAGTAGTAGTACGAACACGCAGCGTGTGAATGTGCAACGGCGCGACGATGATACTGCGTTCAAAAATGCCGCCGTCGCGCGAGTATGCAGCCAGTCTCAGATCTCGCACAAGCGGCGAGCGCCTTCAATTAGCGTGGCGTCGTCCTTCGAAAAGCTCAGGCGAATCAGGCCCGAATCGGTGCCGTCGCTATAGAACGCGGACAGCGGAATGGTCGCCACGCGCGCATCGCGAATCAGGCGCAACACGAAATCGCTGTCCTTTTCGTCGGAGAAACCGCGAAAGCGCGCGAGCATGAAGAAGCTGCCTTTGCTTGGCAACAGCTCGAAGCGCGATTCGCGCAAACCATGCGCGAGCAGATCGCGCTTTTGCTGATAGAAAGCGGACAGGCCGAGGTAGCTCTCGCGATGGGCCAATGCGTCGACGAACGCGTATTGCATCGGCGTATCGGCGGAAAACACCATGAACTGATGCACCTTGCGGATCTCGTTCATCAGTTCAGTGGGCGCGAGGCAATAGCCGACGCGCCAGCCGGTGACGTGATACGACTTGCCGAACGACGACACGATCACACTGCGCTCGGCCAGCTCGCTGTGGCACGCCATGCTTTGATGTTTCGCGCCGTCGAACACCACATGTTCGTAGACTTCGTCGGACAGAATCACAATGTCCGTGTTGCGCGTGAGCGCCTTGAGACGCGCGATGTCCGCTTCGCCGAGCACGGTCGCGGTCGGATTGTGCGGCGTGTTGATGATGATCATGCGCGTCTTCGGCGTGATGGCCGCGGCCACCTCGTCCCAGTTCACATGAAAGTCGTCGGGCGACAACTTGATCGGCACAGGCGTTGCGCCTTGCAGCCGTACGATCGGTCCATAGCTGTCGAACGAAGGCTCGAAGTAGATCACTTCGTCGCCCGGGTGGACCAATGCGCTGATGGTCGAATAAAGACCTTCGCTCGCGCTTGCGATGACGGTCACTTCGCTCGCGGGGTCATAGCGCACGCCGTAGAGCCTATGCACTTTGTCCGCGAGCGCTTCGCGCAGCGCGGCGATGCCGGACATCGGCGCATACTGGTTATGGCCGGCGCGCATGGCGTGCGCGACGCCGTCAATCAGCTTTGCGTCCGGCGCGAAATTCGGCGCGCCTTGCGACAGATTCAGCGCGTCATGTTGCGCGGCCAGTTGGCCGATCACGGTGAAAATCGTGGTGCCGATGTCAGGCAATTTCGAGCGAGCTTGCATGGCGCTCTGCATAAGGCTTCTCCCTATCTCCATCCGGCGGCGGACTGGCGGCGGCACAGTACGCGTGCCGGCCATTCCGGTCGAGTGCCGGTTCAGTGATTAGGCATCAGCCAAAGAAGCATCACAATCGAAACTTTGTCATGCCGCGCATGCGTTTATTTCATGGCTTGCGCGAAGGCGCAGCGCAGCGGGCGGGCGGCTGGCAGGCGCGTTGGGCAGAAGAAAAGGCGGCGGGACATCCCGGCGGCATGACGGGATGTGATGCGCGGGCCGCCAACGGATCACGCGTCGTCCATCAACCGCACCTTCACTTTCTTGCCCTTCACCTTGCCCGCGCTCAGCTTGCGGACTGCTTCGCGGGCAATGCTGCGTTCAACCGCCACATAGGTCGACATCTCCGTCACGTTGATCTTGCCGATTTGCGAACCGGCAAAACCGGCCTCGCCCGTGAGCGCGCCGAGTACGTCGCCGGGACGGATTTTTTCCTTGCGGCCGCCGAGAATCTGCAGCGTTTCCATGGGCGGCAAGAGCGGCTCATTGCTCGTTGCCGTGAGTTCGGACAGCTTGTGCCACTCGACCTCGCGCTTTTGTGCCTGCTCGATACCGCCCACCCGGCCCATTTCGTCCATGCTCGCGAGGCTCAATGCCCAGCCTTCCTGATCGGCGCGGCCCGTGCGGCCGATCCGGTGCACGTGCACTTCAGGATCGGGCGTGACGTCGACGTTGATCACTGCCTCCAGTTGCGCAATGTCGAGGCCGCGCGCGGCGACGTCTGTCGCGACCAGCACCGAGCAGCTGCGATTCGCGAACTGAATCAGCACCTGATCGCGTTCGCGCTGGTCGAGTTCGCCGTGCAGCGCGAGCGCATGAAACCCCTGCGCGCGCAGCACGTCGAGCAGATCGCGGCATTGCTGCTTCGTGTTGCAAAACGCGAGCGTGCTCACCGGGCGATAGTGATTGAGCAGCAGCCCGACGGCATGCAGACGCTCGTCTTCGCTCACTTCATAGAAGCGCTGGCGGATCTTGGTATCGTCATGACGCTCGGCCAACTTCACTTCCTTCGGATTCCGGAGGAACTGCTGGCTGAGCTTGACAATGCCCTCCGGATACGTCGCCGAGAAAAGCAGCGTTTGCCGCTCCTTCGGGCATTGCCTGACGACAGTTGCGATGTCGTCGAAGAAACCCATGTCTAGCATGCGGTCCGCTTCGTCGAGCACGAGCGTATTGAGCGATTGCAGCGGCAAGCTGCCGCGCTCGAGGTGATCCATGATGCGGCCCGGCGTGCCGACCACGATATGCGCGCCATGTTCGAGACTGGCGGTTTGCGGCCGCATCGGCGTGCCGCCGCACAAGGTCAGCACCTTGATGTTTTCTTCCGCGCGCGCGAGACGGCGAATTTCCTGTGTGACCTGATCGGCGAGCTCGCGCGTCGGGCACAGCACCATGGCCTGCACGGCGAACTTGCGCGCGTCGAGACGCGCGAGGAGCGCGAGCGAGAACGCCGCGGTCTTGCCGCTGCCCGTTTTTGCCTGGGCGATCAGATCGTGGCCGGCGAGCGCAATGGGCAGACTCGCGGCCTGAATGGGCGTCATCTCGACGTAGCCGAGCTGCGTGAGATTCGCGAGCGCCGCGGCCGGCAGCGGCAGTTGGCTGAACGGCGCGCCGGCCGTGATGGGACTGTTCATAAGATGATGACTCGTGATCGGCTCAAGGCCGAAAGAAAAATACGGGCAAATGGCGCTTATTCGGCCATGGGGCCGGGAGACGGACGGCCTTCCATTTGCTCATAGAGCACCGAGCCGTCGTCGCCTTCGAAACGTTCGACGTAATTGCGCGCCCCGCACAAGGGGCAACGGAAAAGCAGCCCCTGCCCCTCGTTTTTGATGACGACGTCCGACTGCTCCCACTGCGCGCCGCAGGACTGATTTCTACATGTAAACACGTTGCTTCTCCAACTGGATTCGATGGTTGATTCGCTGACGGCATAAACCGGAATGCCGCATTAACCGAGATGCGTGTGCCGCGCGCGCGGTGCGCTCACGTCCATTTCGCTGAGACCCTGCACGATGCCGCAGTCTTCGACCGCCTGTTCGCCGTGACATTGCTCGCGCAGCGCACGCAGTTGCGCCTTCAACTGCTGCAATTCGTCGATACGCGTATCGACGTGCGCAATGTGCTCGTCGATCAGGTCGTTGATGCCGCCGCAGCCGTTGGCCGGCGCGTCGGTCAGACTGAGCAGCGCGCGGATTTCGTCGTGCGTCATGTCGAGCGCGCGGCAATTGCGGATGAAGCGCAACCGCTCGACGTGCTTCGCCGAATAGCTGCGGTAATTGGCCTCGGTGCGCTCCGCTTCGGGCAACAGCCCTTCTTTCTCGTAGAAGCGGATGGTTTCGGTCGTGCAATGGGCAATTTTCGCCAATTCGCCGATTTTCATGGGCCCTCCGATACCGGCCTTGACCTTGTAGTGGCTTCAAGGTGTTTACTAGACCACAAATCCAACGAGGAAGCCACCATGCAGCACGCGCACAAGGTGAACACCGACCGCGAGGAACAGAACGAAACCGGTGCCGATCGGCAGGAGCATCGCCATGAAAAGCCCGCGCACGACCCAGCGTGCGGCCACTGCTGCGGCGCGCGCGGCCCCGCCCCGATGCCGCTGCGAGCCGATGTGCCGCCGCCATCCGAAGCGGCGGACGGCGACGTGCGCACGGCAATCCGCATCATGCAAATGGATTGTCCGACCGAAGAAGCGTTGATCCGCAAGAAGCTGAGCCGCATGGCGGACGTGCGCAGCATGGAGTTCAATCTGATGCAGCGCGTGCTGACCGTCGTCCACGCGCCCGCTGCACTCGACGCGGTTCTCGGCGCGCTGCGTTCGCTGGACTTCACGCCGGAAATCGCCGAGGCGAATTCGCACGGCGCGCCGAAGACCGTGCAAGACGGGCCACGCGCGCGGGGCAGCGCACGCTCGGGGTCATGGCTCCCGCTCGCCTTCGCGGCCGTCGCAGCGACGGCTTCTGAGGCCGCTGGGTGGCTCGGCGCGCCTGCCTGGATAGCAGCAGCGCTCGCGATCGTCGCCATCGGCTCCTGCGGGCTCACAACCTACCGCAAGGGCTGGCTCGCCCTCCGCCATGGCAACCTCAATATCAATGCGTTGATGAGCATCGCGGTGACCGGCGCGCTGATCCTCGGTCAATGGCCGGAAGCGGCGATGGTGATGGTGCTCTTCACCGTCGCCGAATTGATCGAGGCCAGGTCGCTCGACCGCGCCCGCCACGCCATTCAGGACTTGATGCAACTCACGCCCGGGCAGGCGAGCGTGCAGCAGCCGGGCGGCGGCTGGCGGCTCACCGCCATCAAGGCGATCGCGCCGGGCGCGCGGGTTCGCGTGAAGCCCGGCGAGCGGATCGCGCTCGATGGAGAAATCGTCGCCGGACGCTCGAGTGTGGACCAGGCGCCCATTACCGGAGAAAGCCTGCCGGTCGACAAGAACGTGGGCGACGCGGTGTTCGCGGGCACCATCAACCAGGCGGGCTCGTTTGATTATCGCGTGACGGCCCCAGCCGGCAATACGACGCTTGCGCGCATCATCCATGCGGTCGAGGAAGCGCAGGCCACCAAAGCGCCCACGCAACGTTTCGTCGATCAGTTTGCGCGCGTGTACACGCCGCTCGTGTTCGCCGTCGCGCTCGCGGTGGCGCTCGTGCCGCCGCTCGTTTTCGGCGGAGTATGGCAGGCGTGGATCTACAAAGCGCTCGTGATGCTTGTGATCGCGTGTCCGTGCGCGCTCGTCATCTCGACGCCGGTCACCATCGTCAGCGGTCTTGCGGCGGCTGCGCGCAAGGGCATTCTGATCAAGGGCGGCACCTATCTCGAACAGGGCCGCAAGCTGCGCCGCCTCGCGTTCGACAAGACCGGCACGATTACGCACGGCAAACCGGTGCAGACCGACTTCGCGATCTTTGCCGACGCGGACGCGAACACGGATGCGCGCTCCGACACCCCCATCCATGCCGGCACTCGCGCTGCACTTTGCCGCGGGCTCGCCGCGAGTCTTGCAGCGCGCTCGGACCATCCGGTGTCGATGGCGATTGCGAGCGCCGCGCAAAAAGACGCCGTGGCGCACCTCGCCGTCGATTCATTCGAAGCACTCGCCGGACGCGGCGCGCGCGGTGAAATAAACGGCCTCACCTACTGGCTGGGCAATCATCGGCTGGCGGAAGAGCTCGGACGCTGCTCGCCCTCGCTCGAAGCACGGCTTGACGCGCTTGAGCGCGAAGGCAAAACCGTCGTACTCCTGATCGATGCCCAGCGCGTGCTCGCCCTTTTCGCCGTCGCGGATACCGTGAAGGAGACGAGCCGCGCCGCTATCGCCGAATTGCACCGCATGGGCGTCGGCACGGCCATGCTCACCGGCGACAATCCGCACACGGCAGCGGCGATCGCCGAGCAGGTCGGGATCGACGAAGCGCGTGGTAACCAGTTGCCGCAAGACAAGCTCGACGCTATCGCGCAATGGTCGGCTGAAGGCGCGAGCGTCGGCATGGTCGGCGACGGCATCAACGACGCGCCCGCGCTGGCGCGCGCGGACATCGGCTTCGCGATGGGCGCAATGGGCACCGGCACCGCAATCGAGACGGCGGACGTCGCGTTGATGGACGACGACCTGCGCAAGATCCCGCTCTTCATCCGCCTGTCGAAAGCGACGCATGCGGTGCTCGTGCAAAACATCGCGCTCGCGCTCGGCATCAAAAGCGTCTTTCTGGTGTTGGCCGTGATGGGTCTCGGCACCATGTGGATGGCCGTATTCGCCGACGTCGGAGCGAGCCTGCTGGTTGTGGCCAACGGCTTGCGGCTGCTGAGAAAATAAACGCGGGCGCTCTTGCGCACCGCGTGATGCCCGAGGCGTCGAAAACGGGCTAGTGCGCGAACGAGCGGTTGCTGCCGGCAGAATGCGCGTCGATCGCAGCCTTCAAGGTGTCCGAAGGGCGCATGCCGAAGAGCTTGCGATAATCGGTCGCAAACTGGCTCATATGCCAGAAACCCCAGGCGGCCGCGACGTCCTGCACCGAGCGCGCATCGCGCGATGCGTTGCACAGATCGCGCCGCGCGCCGTTCAGGCGGATCGCGCGCACGTAGTGGGCGGGCGCCATGCCGAGCACGTCCTGAAAGCAGTACTGCAACGTGCGCCGGCTGACATGCAGCCGCTCGCACAGCTCGGGCACGCCGACCGCGCGGTCGCGATTGGCGAGCACATAGTCGCGCGCTTCCGCGACGATCGACTGACGGCGCACACGTGTCGGCATGGCAAGCGGTTCAAGCGCGGCGGGCAACGCGCATGCATCGAACAGCGCGCCCAGCACCGCGGCTTGCAGGCTCTCGCGCGCCGGCGCGGACAAAGGCGCGCCGCTCGCCGCGCTTTGCGTGAGAAGCTCGCGCAACGAAGCGCACAAACGCTCCTTGCGCTCCATGCCGATGGGCACGACCTCAGTGTGCGCCAACTGCTCCGCCAGCACGACGTGTTCGACATCCGCTGCATAACGGCGCAACACGTCACTCTTCACGACCACGCCAAAAATCTCGTAGCCCGCCGACGTCAGCAGTTCGAACTCGATGCCGCCAGGACGAAACGCGAGTGCATCGCCGGCAATGATCTGCGCGTCGATGCGGCCCGAGCCCGCGCGGCACGTCGGAATGCCGAACCAGTACGCGTCTTTTTGCACCTCGCAGGTTTGCCGCAGCGTGTGGCTCGTCGTTTCGACGAAGATCTGCATGTGATCGACGCACAGCTCCGTCAAACCGCCGACAAAGCTGCCTGCGGTCAGCTGGTCGTAGGTTTGATGCCAGCCGTGAAGGTTGCGCGCCTGCTCGTCCGCGTCGTGAGCAATGCGGGTCTGCACGCGGAAGCTAGGCTGCGGCGCGCGCGCTGAAGCTGCGGGGGGCGCTGCGTTTGCGAAGGTGTCGCTGAGGGTTTCGATCGTCATGGCGAATCCGCGCGATGGATTATCGAAGAGAAAAAACAAGGCAAGTCCCATGCCGATCGTGCGCGGCCGATCATCGCGCCGACTGCTCCAGCATGGGCCAGGCCCCTGTTCAATTCGTGAACAGCAACAACAGCACTGCTCAGAAACGACGCGCCCGCCTGTTGCCCGTTCGAGCCTCGACCCCACGCCGCGGTGCGCCCGTGCCTGCCGTGCGTGCACGGCTCACCAGCCAGGTGCATTGGCATGGTTCTGGCTCCAAGGGTCTCGCGGCCAGCTTCAACGGATTGCAACCCGAGCGCAGCATCGCGCCGACTATAGCCCATTCAAACATGTGAGGAGCACTGAGATGAATCACGCGGAGATGCAGTTTCTGACGACCGAATTCCCGTACAAAAAGCAGTATGCGAACTTTATCGGCGGCGAATGGGTGAAGCCGGTAGGTGGCGAGTACTTCGACAATGTGTCGCCGATCACGGGCGAGCCGTTCACTTCCATTCCGCGCTCCCGTGAGGCCGACGTCGAACTGGCGCTGGATGCCGCGCACCGTGCGAAAGCTGCATGGGGCAAGACCTCGACGACGGATCGCGCGAACATTCTGAACCGCATTGCCGACCGCATGGAAGCGAACCTGCAGCGCCTCGCGGTCGCTGAAACGATCGACAACGGCAAGCCGCTGCGCGAAACGATGGCCGCCGACATTCCGCTGGCCATCGACCACTTCCGCTATTTCGCCGGCGCGGTGCGCGCGCAGGAAGGCTCGATCTCCGAGATCGACGACGACACGGTGGCCTATCACTTTCACGAGCCGCTCGGCGTGGTCGGTCAGATCATTCCGTGGAATTTCCCGATTCTCATGGCGGTGTGGAAACTCGCCCCTGCGCTCGCGGCCGGCAATTGCGTCGTGCTCAAACCCGCCGAGCAAACGCCCGCATCGATTCTCGTGCTCGTCGAACTGATTCAGGACCTGCTGCCCGCCGGCGTGCTGAATGTGGTCAACGGTTTCGGTCTGGAAGCAGGCAAGCCGCTCGCCTCCAGCAAGCGCATCGCGAAGATCGCCTTCACCGGCGAAACCACCACGGGTCGCCTGATCATGCAGTACGCGAGCCAGAACATCATTCCGGTCACGCTCGAACTGGGCGGCAAGAGCCCGAACATCTTTTTCGCCGACGTCATGAGTCAGGACGACAGCTACTTCGATAAAGCGCTCGAAGGCTTCGCGATGTTCGCGTTGAATCAGGGCGAAGTGTGCACGTGCCCTTCGCGCGTATTGATCGATGAAAAGATTTACGACCGCTTCATGGAGCGCGCGTTAAAACGCGTCGCGGCGATCACGCAGGGTCATCCGCTGGATACGAAGACGATGATCGGCGCGCAGGCTTCGCAGGAGCAGTTGGAGAAGATCCTGTCGTATGTGGATCTCGGCAAACAGGAAGGCGCCGAGTGTCTGATCGGCGGCGAACGCAACGTACTTGGCGGCGAACTGAGCAAGGGCTATTACGTGAAGCCGACTGTGTTCCGCGGCAACAACAAGATGCGCATCTTCCAGGAAGAGATCTTCGGGCCGGTGGTGTCGGTCACGACGTTCAAGACCGAAGAAGAAGCGCTCGAAATCGCCAACGACACGCTGTACGGTCTCGGCGCGGGCGTCTGGACACGCGACGGCACGCGCGCCTATCGCTTCGGCCGGCAGATTCAGGCGGGCCGCGTGTGGACCAATTGCTACCACGCATATCCGGCCCACGCGGCGTTTGGCGGCTACAAGCAATCGGGCATTGGCCGCGAAAATCACAAGATGATGCTCGACCATTATCAGCAGACCAAGAACCTGCTCGTGAGCTATAGCGAGAAACCACTCGGTTTCTTCTAAGCGCGCAACGCTAGCGACTCTGTTCAAGCGGGCCGCCTTGCGCGGCTCGCTTTATTTCTGCGAGGACCTACGATGGCCGACAAACAAGAAGTGGCTCGCGTCATTGCAACGCCTGCCGCAATCGAGTTGATCGACAGATTGCGCGCGGAGCATGGCGACGTGCTGTTCCATCAATCCGGCGGATGCTGCGACGGGAGCGCGCCGATGCTGTTTCCGCGCAGCGAATTCATGGTCGGTTCGTCCGACGTGAAGCTCGGCACGCTCGCCGGTGTGCCGTTTTACATGAGCGATTCGCAATTCGAGTACTGGCAGCACACGCAGTTGATTATCGACGTGGTGCCGGGCAACGGCGGCATGTTCTCGCTTGAACGGCCCACGGGTTTGCGCTTTCTCACGCGCTCGCGTCTATTTGACGACGACGAAAACGCGTGGCTCGAATCGCACCCTGTGCAGCGCGCCGATGCGTGAAGCCGCGTCCAGGTCGCGCTGGCGTGTGCGCCGGGGCTTTACGGATGGGGGCTGGAGTTTGCCGCGGCGCCGATCGCGGGCGCTGCTGGCCCAGCGGGCAGCGACGCGTCGCTGTCATCTTTCAGTCCGACGCCGGTGAGACCGAGACGCCGCGCATGCGTGAGCAGATAGTGCAGTTTGTGGGCAGCCAACGGATAGTCGAGTCCTTCCGGACGCACGTTGGAAATGCAATTGCGCTGCGCGTCGCTGCAACCCACTTTCGGCGCATACGTGAGGTAGATGCCGAGGCTATCGGGCGAACTGAGGCCTGGCCGTTCCCCGATCAGCATCACCACGATCCTCGCGTGCAGCAGCTCGCCGATCTCGTCGCCGAGTGCAACGCGCGCTTGCCGCGCGACGACCACAGGACCGATCCTCCAGTCCGCAAGCTGCGGCACCACGGCTTGCAGCAGCGGAACCGCCTGCTTCGACGCGGCGAAGGCCGACAAGCCGTCGCCAATCACGAACACGACATCCGGCGACTCGTTCGCTAACTGCGCGAGCGCGGCGCGGCTCTCGTCCGACAGGCGCCGCCCGAGATCCGGGCGCCGCAAGTAATGCTCGCGATCGGGCGCGGCGCTATGCACGTCGAGCGTTGTGAAGTCGAGCGCATGCAACTGCTCATGCAATGCCTCTGTGTCCAGCGGATGATGCACGGCGTCGCGCGCCTGCGCATGCGAAAGATTGAACGCGAGCAAAGGCGCAGTCGGCACACTGCTGCCCGCGCGGCCCAGCGCAATGCGCGCATTGGTGAACTGGCGCAGCGCATTCCACGGGTTCTTGTCGACGAAATCACTCATGCGATACCCATCCAGTCGCGCGCGCCCTCGAGCAGCGGTTGCTGTGGCGATGCGCTGAGCAGTGCGCCACGTGCGTCGGTGATCTGCATCGACTCCAGCCATTCCTCGAATTCAGGCGCGCGGCGCAGGCCGAGCACGTCGCGCACGTATAGTGCGTCATGAAACGACGTGCTTTGATAATTGAGCATCACGTCGTCCGCGCCCGGAATGCCCATGATGAAGTTGATGCCCGCGACGCCGAGCAGCGTGAGCAGGTTGTCCATGTCGTCCTGATCGGCTTCCGCGTGGTTCGTGTAGCAGATGTCGCAACCCATCGGCACGCCGAGCAGCTTGCCGCAGAAGTGATCTTCAAGACCGGCGCGCGTGATCTGCTTGCCGTCGTACAGGTATTCAGGGCCGATGAAACCCACCACGGTATTCACGAGAAACGGGTTGAACTTGCGCGCAACCGCATACGCGCGCACTTCACAGGTTTGCTGATCGACGCCGAAATGCGCGTCCGCGGAGAGCGCGCTGCCCTGCCCCGTTTCGAAGTACATCAGATTACTGCCGACGGTGCCGCGTTTGAGCGACAGTCCCGCTTCATACGCTTCCTGCAGCAGCGCGAGCGAAATGCCGAAACCGGCGTTGGCTTTTTCCGTGCCGGCAATCGACTGAAACACGAGGTCCACGGGCGCGCCTTTTTCGATTGCGGCAATCGTATTGGTGACATGCGTGAGCACACAGGATTGCGTGGGCACCTGGTAGCGCTGACGGAAGTCGTCGATCATCAGCAGCAGCTTCGTGATGGCGGCGAGATTGTCGCTGGCCGGATTGATGCCGATCATTGCATCGCCACAGCCGTACATCAGGCCGTCGAGCATGGAGGCAGCAATGCCTTTGACGTCATCCGTCGGATGATTCGGTTGCAGACGCACCGACATGCGGCCCGGCAGTCCCACGGTGTTGCGAAAGCGCGTGATGACCGGGCGTTTGCGCGCCGCCGCGATCAGATCCTGATTGCGCATCAGCTTCGAAACAGCGGCCACCATCTCCGGCGTGAGACCCGCGGCGATACGGGTGAGCGCATCCGCATCCGTCGACGTGCTCAAGAGCCAGTTGCGAAAGTCGCCCACCGTCAGATGCGAAATCTCGGCGAATGCCTGCGGCGAATGCGTGTCGATCACAAGACGCGTGACCTCGTCGCTTTCATAAGGAACCAGCGCTTCATTCAGGAACGTACGCAACGGCACCTGCGCCAACGCCATTTTCGCGGCGACGCGTTCCTCCTCGCTTGCTGCCGCGACGCCGGCGAGTTGGTCGCCGGAACGTTGCGGGCTCGCCTTCGCCATGAGTGTTTTCAGATCGGCAAAGCGATATGTTCGGCTGCCGATTGTCTCCGTATAGCTCATCTTTTACGACTCCAGCTTGCGACTGCGGCGCCGCTGCGCGCAGCGGCTTCGTCGGTCATTCTTCCAGCAAGGCGTCCGTCGGCGCGGCCTCGCGTTGATGGCGCGTCAACAGGAAATAGACGTAGCCGAGCGCGAGAAAGATGGCGAACACCACGGCCACCAGGAAGTTGAAGTACACCATGGTCGCCAGACAGATCACCGCGGCCGCCAGCGCGAAGGCCGGAAACAGCGGAAAGAGCGGCGCACGGAACGGACGCTCCATGTCCGGTTCGGCGCGGCGCAGCTTGAAAAGCGACAACATGCTGATGATATACATCACGATAGCGCCAAACACGGACATCGTCACGATGTTCGCGGTGAGCGTCTGGCCGCCGAACTGGATCAGCTCGTCGCTGTAGATCGCCGCGATGCCGATCACGCCGCCCGCCAGAATCGCGCGATGCGGCGTCTTGAAGCGCGGATGCACCTTCGAGAGCCATTCCGGCAGATAGCCCGCGCGAGCCAGCGCGAAAATCTGCCGCGAATAGCCGAGGATGATGCCGTGAAACGACGCGACGAGACCGAACAGTCCGAGCCACACCAGCATATGCATCCAACCGCTATGTTCGCCGACGATGTATTTCATCGCTTGCGGCAGCGGGTCGTTGATATTCGCGAGCTTCGTCCAGTCGCCGGCCGCGCCCGCGAACACCATCACGCCGATGGCGAGCACCACCAGGGTCAGAATGCCCGCGACATAAGCGATGGGAATGGAACGCTTCGGGTTTTTCGCTTCTTCGGCGGCCATGGCGACGCCTTCGATCGCGAGGAAGAACCAGATCGCAAACGGAATCGCCGCAAACATGCCGTTAAACGAGCCCATGCTGAACGTGTCCGCGCCGGCCCAGCCCCCCTTCGTGAAGTTCGACCAGTGAAAGCCCGGCGAAACGACGCCCATGAAAACGAGCAATTCGAAAATGGCGAGCAGCGTGACGCATAGTTCGAACGCGGCCGCGATCTGCACGCCCACGATGTTCAAGGCCATGAAGACGAGATACGCGCCCATTGCCGCGTGTTTCGGTTCGAGCGCCGGGAACTGCACGTGGAGGTAGGCGCCGATTGCGAGCGCGATGGCCGGCGGCGCAAACACAAATTCGACGAGCGTGGCGGCGCCCGCGAGATAACCGCCCGTCGGGCCGAACGCGTGACGCGCGTACGCGAACGGGCCGCCCGCGTGCGGAATCGACGTGGTGAGCTCGGTGAAGCTGAAAATGAAGGTGGTGTACATCGCGGCGATGAAGACGGCCGTGATGACAAAGCCGAGCGTGCCGGCGCTCGCCCAGCCATAACTCCAGCCGAAGTATTCGCCGGAAATCACGAGACCGACCGCGATTCCCCATAGTTGCCACGTGCCGAGCGTCTGCTTCAACTCGTGATGCGTGACCTTACCGACGTGCTGACTGTTGGACTCTGATTTCATCGGACGCTCCGGAGTTTTCCGCTTGCTCGACGCCGCAAGGCTTTGCGGTGAGTGGACGGGCAGGCTTTCGCCGATGGTAGTGAGCCATTATTCGGGGGTGGTATCGAAATTTGGCAAAGTTGGGGGGACGCTTTTTGCAGAAGGCGCTTAATTGAGCACGTGAGGTTTGCGCTTCGGATTCGCAGGATTTGGTAAACGGGCGCGTGATATTTTTGTTTTTGTTTTCGCTTCGCAAAACCAATGACTTTCCACACTCGCGACAACATGAACGATTCAACCAGTCGGACACGCTACGAGACGCGCCTCGGCCGCGTGCTCGACCACATTTACGATCATCTGGACGAACCGCTCGACATCGATCGGCTCGCGGAAATTGCGTGCCTGTCGCCCTATCACTGGCACCGCATTTATCAGGCGATGTACGGCGAGACGGTGGCCGCCACGGTTCGGCGCCTGCGGCTGCATCGCGCCGCCGGTTATCTGGCAAACGGAACGATGCCGATTGCCGAGATTGCATCGCGCTCGGGTTATAGCAGCCTGCAATCGTTTTCTCGCACGTTTCGCGCGATATTCGGCGTGCCGCCCGCGCAGTACCGCAACGAGGGCACACACCGCCGGTTTCGTCCGGCACTTTCGGGAGAGAAGCAAATGACACTGCGTGAAGTGGAGATCCGTCGCATGGAGCCGATGGCAATTCTGTCGGTCGATCACGTTGGCTCGTATATGCAGATCGGCAAGGCGTTCGACGCGCTTTTTGGATGGCTGGGTAAAAACAATTTGCTCGCTGCGGAGCTGCGCATGATCGGCGTGTATTACGACGATCCCGGCATGGTGGATGAACACGCACTGCGCTCGAAAGCGGGGGTGCTGTTGCCGGGTCCGCTACCAATGTCGGTGACGGTGAGCCCGCCGGTGTCGATCGAGCCTGTGCGCGGCGGCGAGTATGCGGTGTTGCGGCACACGGGGCCGTACAGCGATATGCGCGCGGCCTACGAGTGGTTGTATGGCACGTGGCTCGTGCAGTCAGGGCGCGAGGCGGCCGATGCGCCCGTATTCGAGGAGTATTTGAACAGTCCGAAGACGACGGCGCCCGCGAAGTTGGTGACGGAGATCTGTTTGCCGCTTCGGTGAGGGTTGCCTAAGTGTTGCTTGTGGGTTGGCGGTGCGTTGCATGTTCAGGTGGCGCGAATGTGGGTGCTTGTTTTGGTTTTTATAGGCTTTGTATATGTATACGTAGTAATAGTTAACAAGGGGTGGTGTGGCTTGTGGACAACTGCGAAGCTCTCTTTCGCATCAATGGGTTGCAGCGGAGATAACCTTGCTGGGCGAGCGTGGATATCAGGCTCGGGCCAAGGGGAAGTTTTCGTGCGGCCCACTGAGCGGTGGGGTTATCAAGGTTTGCCCCACATCGTGTGAACCGGGTTTTACACGGGTTGTGCAGAGGAGGGTGGGGATAAGTTGGTTGGCGAGGGGCACCAGTGCGCCCCACCTCGTGCGACGGGCGTAGTCTATCCAGAATGTCCACGGACGCGCCGCAACGTCATGAGACCTCAAAAGCGCGCGAAGAAATTATGCTTTGTATCCGTTCGCTCAATCTTCGTGCTCGCGTCGATATACACGTCGACCCGGCTATACGGAGGCTTGACGTGCACACCGTCGCGACTCGCGAAAGGCAAACTGACCTCGATCCACGCATCCCGCGATGCAAACATGGGCGTGTAGAACTTTTCGGTCTGCCCGGGTGCCAGTTCACCGCGAGTGATTTGATCGTTTTCGTTCAGGAAATAGACCACCGGCTTCTGCGCGTCCGCCGAGTAATGCAGCACGATTACCGGCCGGCAGAAAAACCATGCGGCCAGCGCGAGTATGCACAGCAGGGCGATCCATTTAAGTCGTTTGGAAAGCATCATCAATCGGTCACCGGGAGTATTGATGCGGCCTCTTGGCCGCAGCGTCACCTGCGCCCCAAGGCATGGGAACGGCAGCTATCTTGCGAAGCAGAAGGTCGGTCGTCAATTCGTTTGGGCGCTGCGACCGACCTGTATTCGGGGCCGACGGCGACATCCCCGGCGAGGACCGCGTTTGCATAGGCAGCATAATTATTTTGCGGTGCATGCGATGAAGAACATTTCGACGCTAGCGAGTGATAGCGGACGCTTGTCTTTCACAAACGTGATTGAAAGCCTGGTCAGTCGTTGTGACATCACGCAGGCGCCAGAAGGTATGTCATAGTTGACTTCCTGCACGCACTCGTCTTTCGGGAATCGCTTGGATGTTCGCAGATTGTCGACCGACGGTTTGCCGCCTCTGAGTTGTCCCCTCATATAGGTGAAGTCCGGCTTGTCAAATTGGAAGCCGGAAAACAGATCTTTGTAGGTGTTCATCGTGTGGATCAGCCAGTCGATCTTCTCTGCGGTCGGACGCCCCCCTTGCTCCAGTTTGCGCCCCTCGGACGCGTTGGTAAGCAATTCAAATTGCGACCTGTCCACATATTTGGAAAACGCTTTGGCGTCTGGAAAATGCGTGAAGAAATCGCGCTGCAACGTCTGCAGATCGTCAGTTGTAATGCAACTTTCCTTCGGGCCGGCGAAGGCTACGTTGCATGCGCACATTGCCGATAGCGCGATGGCTGTGACGACCGATGATCGTAATGCCTTAACGTGTTCCATGGCCTTTGGGATCTTTGATGTGATGCAGTTTGTTGAGTTCTTCGGCATTCGCTTCGGGTAACTGAGCGCCCTTCTTGATTTCTTCCTGCGCGAAAGGCAAGTAGGTCAGCGGGACATAGAACCCGTGCATAGCAGATTTTGGAAAATCGGTGAAGTCGATGGTGCCGCCGAATGTACCGTGGCCGCCCTGATTGCCGCCAAGCACCACTAACTTTTTGCTCTTGGAATCGTAACCGTATACAAACATTACGTGCTCCAGGTTAGCGAGCACCGCGATGCAACCGTACACTGGCTCCTTGATCGGCGGAAAGTTGGGGTCCCCAACGAACTTTCGAGCACGGTGCCGATCGTCCCGCTTCGTCACCATGTCCCGTCCGTCCTGTTTCATCACCCAGTTGACGAACGCGGCGCACCACGCATTGGCGCTGCCATTCAGACTCTTGATCCAGTTCTGGTTGTCGACCAAGTCGTGATAATTCATGGTCTTTGTTATAACGCTTTCATCCGCACCGCCCCAACGCTCGGCTTCCTTGATGGCGATGCTCATCCACGTGGCGCGCGGCTGATCGGGCAGGACGAGGCCGGCGGGACGACCCTGACCTTCCTGAGTGCGCGTTTGAATGGTCGGTGTGCCTGCGCCTGCTCCAGATGCAGGTTCCGACGAAGGAGCTGCGCGAATCTAGTGCTTGCGAAAGAATATCTCGCCAAGCTCCTCGAAAACGAATCTGCACGGCAGTACGTTGCCCAACGCCATCCGGATTTGATGGCAGAGTTCGAATCCATCATTGCAACCATTTCTCTCGACCAGCAGCAATTCGGCACGGTCCTCTAATCATCCTCGTTGTGAGGTCGAATTAAGCACTCGCGCGAATTCTTGGCTCGACGACGCAACGCCAGCGATTCTACCGTTGAGCGCAGCCCTGCAATTGTCACTATGTAGATAGCGAGCCACGCGTCTGTGAGGCAATGAGTTTCGGAAGCGGGTCGCACGTACATTTACAGAGGTCATTTTCTAAAGCGACTTGCTTGCCCATCATTGATACGGAATGTGGCGAACCGTCAGTGATGATGACACCTTCCTTGTCGCAGCTATGGCATCTGACAACGCCGCCGATATAAGCCAGCGGCTTCCCGTCCAGTGATGACCCACTTATGCCGTCCATCACGACGCCGTTACGGTCAGTTGTGTCGCCCTGGACAATGAATCTACGTCCCATACTTTCATCTCCGTGAGCAATTTCTTCTTCGCTAGTGGCGCCGCGTTAGACGCGTACAAGCCGCGTGGCTGATGTGTCCCTGCAGGCAACCCGACGTCCGCGGGCCAAACGGGCTCGCGACTTGTAAGGCCGCTGCATAGGGTGGCATCTGTAGCCAGTCACACTTCCGCTACCACCGCTGGCCGGACGTTGTCGCATGCTGCCTCGACGTCCTCCGGCCACACCGGCTCACGACAAGTCAGCTGTGCAATGTAGTGAAGCACGGACAGCAAAAAAACCGGGACACTGAGTACGAGAGAAAAAATGCGGAGTCCCGCGTTAACGCCGCCAATATCCAGCAGTCCGTAAAACCATATACTCATCGACGCTCGAAGGGAGGGGCCGCGCGGCAGATACTTTTTCACAGGTGGCAGCGAATCCAGACTGCTTTCCATATAGCGGCGAATGAACTCAAAGTTGGCCTGGACCTGATAAAGCACCTGTTTGCCGTAGCGCGTGGACTCTTTCGCCCCATTGACTGTCCGCAGCCCAAAGCTGAACGTATCGACGATTTTCTTGCCGGAGTCGTCAAGAACGAAACAGCGCATCAGGGTGGGGGCTCCGCCAAACGTGGCATTGGAGGGCTGCCGATGTACAAAGAAGAATGCCTTATCCCAAGGAACAGCGATGACACCGCCCGGGCCGTTGTGTCGAAACGCGTACACCATGCGAGTCTTGCGGTTGAACCGCACAGATTTGTGCCGATAGTTGAAGCAGTCGCGCAGGAGAAGCATTACCGTGAACGCACAGCAGAGCACTCCCACCACCGCAAGGACCCACATCCCGATGCTGAAGGCGCCTTGCTCACCGTTCCTGACCATAGCCGGGTTCACCTCTACAGCGCCCTGTATCGCGGTGACTGTGAAAAATATGAACGCGGGGAAACCAATCAGGAAGGCAAGCAGACACCATCCAATCTGCGAATATGAGCCGTCACAAACTTCCAGGTACACATCGTTCATGCCGAACACGGTATTGGCGTCGGCAACCTCGTCCGCGACCGGTTTGCGGATATCTATGCGCCGTGCGGCTTCATCCTCGTCAACCGGGCGATTCAACGCAATCCGGGTCACGTGGTCATACGCCATATCTTCTCGCTTACGATGTCATAGCGGTTCCTCTTAAGTTCCGAGGCCGCTCGCGAAGCGACTCAGCGGCAGCAGCAGTTACCTTGGTCGCGGCGCTTTGTTCACGTCATTTCGACAGCCGATTCTCTTTGAACAAAGACTTTCAAGTCGATGCTTGACCCGAATGAGCTGCCGTCAATCAGGCTGTGAGTGAGCCCATGGTTTGCGACGCCACCAGCTTCGGAAGAGGCTCGCATTTGCACTGGCATAAATCGTTCTCGAGTGCGACCTGCTTGCCCATGACACTCATCGTGTGAGGCGAGCCGTCACTGACGATGATGCCCTGCGTGTTGCACGTATGGCACGACACGGGCGCCCCGAGATAAGCCAACGGCCGACCGTCGAAGGACGAGCCGACGATGCCATCGAGCACCACACCATTGTGGGTAGTCTTGTCATCTTTCAGGATGAATCTGCGGTCCATGGTAAGACTTCCTCCTTTCACTCGATATATTCCGGCGAATAACTTAGCGCGTTTCTGCGCGGAAACTCTTGCGGTCAAGTCACGCGGGAATCCCATCAAAAAAGCTTCGGGTTTCGCGTCAACACTGACGGCGAATATCAGATGACCTCAACGCTACTTCGGTAATTTCGCGATGCTGTGACCACGAATTGGCTGTTTGACGGCGTACCAGGCTTAGCTGCCGTTCTGCGTCGATTTGCGAAGCAACTTCGCATTCTCGATATCCCGCTTTTCCAGCGCGCGCAGTCCCGTTACGACGGCGTTGTCCGGACCAAGATGGCTCTCAAGCACACCGATGGACATCACGTGCGTGGCGCAGTCATGCAGCCTAGCCTTGAGCGTGCTCTCGTCCAGCGCATCTTTGTCACCATCGGTCTTCGCGTCCGACCATACCTCACCGGACGACCAGGAACCATTTGCCCCATCCTGCTGGATGCGGGCGTGAATTGCATACTGCCCCGGCTTGAGCCCGATGCGCGCGGTCCAGGGGTGGTCGTCGTCCGGGAACTTGATGGCACACTCCTGCACGGCCGCGTCATTGCTATCGAGCTGAACCCACTGGGCATCATGCGGGGCCTCCGTCTTTGCAAGCGTGGCGGCTGCGCGAGCGAGTGGGCTGTCTGATGCGCTGTGGCAGGCTGTGAGGAAAATCAGCGTTGTGGTGCAGACCAGAAAACCGCAATTCTTTTGCATCGAATATATGGCGACAAGTTGAATGTGAACGTGCTTGCGCGCGTGTGAATTTGAGCCCGGAAAGGCCTGACGTTACGATACGAGTTGACGCGCTGACCGAGGCCACGACGCAGACCCTTGCCGTTCACCCAGGCGATTCCGCGCAAGACAGCAGCAGCGCGTTCAGACAGCAACGGAAGCCCGCAAGCTTAGGCTTGAGCCATTGCCGTCGACTCTGAGTTGCCGCAGGCGGCCTCTACGTCGGTCGGCCAAACTGGCTCCCGGCTCGTCAGTTGGGCAATGTAGTGCAGAATCGACAGCAGGAATATTGGCCCCGAAAGCAGTATTGTAAGAACGCGCATGGCACCGTTGGCACGGCCGACGGCTCCGATGCCGTAGAACCAGACGCTCATAGACGCGCGCAGCGAGGGGCCCCGCGGCAGATACCGCTCGACCTTCGGTAGTGCGCCCGGACCCTGTTCCATGTAACGCCGGATGAACTCGAAGTTGGCCTGAATCTGATAGAGGACCTGTTTGCCCATTGGAGTGGACTCGTCCGCGCCGTTGACCGTACGAGCACCGAAGCTGAACGTGTTCACGATATTCTTTCCAGCGTCGTCAAGCACAAAGCAGCGCATCAGGGTTGGCGCGCCCCCGGCGAGCCCGTTGGAAGGCAGCCGGTGCGGGTAGAAAAACGCCTTGTCCCAAGGCACCGCGATTACACCGCCGGGCCCGTTGTGCCGGAAGGCGTACACCATGCGCGTCTGGCGATTGAAACGCACGGCCTTGTGCCTGTAGTTGAAGCAATCGCGCAGCAGTATCACAACTGTGAGCACACAGCACAGCACCGTAATCACGGTGAAGACCCACATGCCGGCGCTGAACATCCCCTGTTCCCCGTTCCTGACCATCGCCGGCGTATCGACAATCGCGCTTTGCACGGCTTCCACGGTGAGTAAAGCAAATGCCGGGAAACAAAGCAGGAATGCAAGAAGGCCCCAGCCAACCTGCGAGTAAGAAGCGTCGCAGACTTCGAGATAAACATCGTTCATCCCGAACACGGTGTAGGCATCGGCAGCTTCATCGACGACGGGCTTGTGAACATCAATGCGCCGTGCGACCTCTTCCTCGGTTAGTGGACGGTTGATTCGAATCTTTGTCAGGTAATCGTATGCCATGGTGACTCGCTTATGAGGTCAGCGCTTCGAACTGCTTGCGTTCGTCGAGTTCTGAGAACTTTTCCGCCGCTGTACCAAAGAAGCACTTACTGAGCCATTCCTCGATTTCCCGGTGCTTCTTCCATGCTATTAAAAGACCGATGATAACAAGCACGACCATAAGCGCAAAAACCAGGACCGTCGCGCCGGCAATCAGGGCAAGGCAAAGCAGGCCGTTTGTAACGGCAGATGCAAAATACAAGGAGGCTAGGCCCGCATGTCCGGACTCTCGTTCGGTCTTGAATTGCTGGAGGTCATACCATGCCCCGACCAATCCGGCTACCGCACCTACGACACGGAAGGCAATTTCGATAACGGTGCCCCATTTCAGCAACAGTTGCGAATAACGCCCTCCTAGTTTGCTAAATGCCTTCATGCCATTACCAACCGTCTGAAAGGACGCCGCACCCGTTGAGACCATAGCAGCAACGAACTTGTCATGGTTCTCCTTGCGGTTCAGCGCACTGGACTTTGCCAACTCCTTGCTAGCCAACATACAGTTGACCGCGTTGAAGATAACCCCGATGACGCCATATCCAACTTCACCCTGTGTCGCGGCCCGAAATTTTGGAAGAAAGCTCGCATTGATGTTCTCTTCCGTCAATACCGCGCGCACTCCCGGTGCAAAGATTGCCGCCCCCCTGCCACTGAGGGAAGTAGCGCCCGATGACGCCTGGAGAGCCTCATCGGCGTTGAAGACAATGAACTGCGGAACCTTGATTGGACCATCCTTGGGAGACGAACTCTGGAAAGTCTTACGCAGGTTCGCGTTCAACGAACCCAGGCTCGGACGTTTGTTCGCGGGCATCTGTTCGTACATCTGGCGCGCCATATAGGAAATCCACTGGTTGACGGTTCCTTCGACGGGCTTGTAGATGACTGTGGTGCGCGAACGCAGACCCATGCACGCTGTGAGTACCCGGACACTCGCTGTATCGCCAGCCTTGGCGATGAAGCCGGCAATCGGGCCACCCAGCTCGTGCAGCATGCCAGCCACTGCCTTGTCGGCCCGCACAATCAGGCCCTGGCCTTTCTTCTCGAGAATCTCGTTGGCAGAGTGGTTCAGCTCAATGAGCTTCGCGGCCGGCTCCCGCACTTCAAGCAGAGGGAATCCTGCCGCTTCCTTCAGTTTTTCAGCCGACGGGTCGTGATTCAGAATCATCGAACGCAGAAGCGGATTATGGCGGTCCTTCAAGTCTCCCTTGGCCCATTCGAGGACCAGGTCATAGACCACCCTGCGGTCAGCCGACCCATATATACATGCGTAGAAGAGTTCGGCATATTCGACGCCCTTTGCTACATCGAGTTCGTGGAAGTCCCACGCAAACACCGTCCTCATCTGCGTGCCCTTTAGCCAGGCGACATAGTCTTCCGCGAGCGGGGTGAGAATCGTCTCCTCCACCTTTTGCATCTGCGTCTTCATGTCGTTGCGGAACTGAGTCACTGCATTCTGGCTGTAGGCTTCGGTGTACGGTTTCCAGGCCGCTGCCTTAACCGAATCCATCTCTCTTTCCTTCTGTTCGTCGATGGACTTGATTTCCTTCTCGTAGGCCTTCCCACCATCAAACAGGGAGTAAATAGCGTACGATTCAGCTGTCTGCCCCTTGAGCTGCTCGGCGGCTGCGTTCTCGTCTTCCTCTGCGCTTTCTTCAATGGAGGACTTCATTCCGTCAATCACGCTCGCCGTCCACATCTTCCGCTGGTATGGCTTCATTGCCGCACCCATAGCGATTATCTGCTCGGCGTTGAGTTCCTGCGTGATGCCAGATGGGTCCCAAAGCGCGAAGAAGACGCCATTGCCCTTCTCATGTGCGTCCATAAATTGCTTGAGCCCGTCAGCTTCAGTCGAACGGTCCTTGAAGGCAAACGGCGAACCGGATGCTGCGACGTCCACACCTCCCTTGTACTCGAGGACGTACTCGGAAACGTCTGCAATGGTCTGGGCATGCTTCTGCGAATGGTTACCGTTCGCCCATCCCGCTGCATCGAAAAGCTGCATCCGTTGGTCCCTGCAACCATTTTCATTGCCTTCATAGCGCTTGCGTACGGCGGCCGTCCAACGTACGTCGCTGAATGCCAGATAGACCTTGCCGGCTTTATGTGGATGCTCGATGCTGATGCACTGCGCGAGTTCCTTATGCCCGGTCTGCTGGCAGTTGAATCCCTTCTCCTGGGTTTCGGGCAGGTCAACGTCGAGTGGATAGTTGAAAACGTATCCCTCGGACGTCACTCCATAGATTTGCCATTTGTTCTGCGACTGGTAGTAGACGTGGATGAAGCCTTTGCGCACGGAGCGCAGGAAGTAGCTCGCCTTCTTCGCGCTCACGGTTGTGACGCCGTTACCAAACGGCCCCTTCGGCAATGCAAGCGCCGTGGCTGCGCCGAGATTGTGAGCAGTGGTCGCGGCAGCTGCTGCATACCTTACCGGCAGAATGAGAAGACCTTGCTTCTCGCACATGTTGCAGGACTTCTGGCAGGCTGCATTGGCTTTAGCGCCGGTTGACGCGGCCTGGACCTTCGGAATAGTTCCCATCGTTGCTCTCTCTGTCTTGCGTTGTCGGTCTTATTGCTGCGCGTACAGCGCCACTTCCTGTGCAATCACGGCCCAGTTCTCGTCGCTCCACTGGGCAGTAATTTCCGAGTACGACGACGTCTGTCCCGGCTGAAGCGCTGCGGCAACTTTGGGATGTCGGTCGAAGTTCGACGAGACCAGCAAGCCCTGTACGGCAAACACTGTCAGGTCCTCCCCCGCGAGGCGATATCGGGTGCCCTTCGTAAAGAGGGCGTCGAGCCGGCGAGGTGTACGGTCATCAACTGGCTCCCCAACGTCGCGTATGGACTTCAGCGCCTGCTCAATAAGATGCAGGCGGCGCAGCGTTGCCCACTGGTCAGTGGATAGCGACAGGCGTTCGGCAGGAGCGACTGCTGGGTGTTCCATCGCCAGCCACCCATTGTCAGAGTAGTAGCGCCAGCGCTGCACTGGTCCGAGCATTAGCGACAACTGCTCCGGTTGCAGCACCCATCCAAGGTTGCGAACCACGCGAGGGTCGTAGAACCGGAATACAGAATGGCCCCCGGTTTCGCGCGGCAGGGCAATCATGTCGCTAATGTGCTTCATCAAGGTCTCAGCGCTTGCATCAGTCTCAAGCAGCGCGCAGACGCGCGGTGGGAGGCCACTCTCTTGGTCCCGTCCCGCAATGACCTCGATAGCTGGCAGTTGCTGTTCAGGGTGCTCCACCGAGTAAAGCATCGGCATCACGCCTTTGAGTTCCGGCATCGCAGCGGGGACAATCTCGCCGATTTCGTACATCCGCGGCGCCGTGCCAAGGTCAACGCTGCCGTTGTCAGGCTCGACAATCAGGTACTGGTCCATAGGTACTCCTAGTCGACAATGGCCGCACCGGTTTGCGAGGCAGAAGCGAATTTTTGCGCGCAAGCTTCAGTGGTCGGTAGCTGCGCTGCCGCGTTCTCGCTCGCGGGCCCCTGGAATGAATGTTGGGCACCCTTGATTTCGACCAAGCCCGGCGCATGTACATAGATGTTGCCGCCAGCAAGCCGAATCGTTGCGCCACCAGCCATCAGTTTGATTTCCTTGTCAGCCATCACATTGACGGCATCAGACGTCGAGACAACCTTGACCGTTCTGTCGGCCGTAATTTCGACGTTGTCGGACTGGGCCTGAAGTTCGACCTTCCCCTTGCCGGCAAAGAGCTTCATACCGGCGCTCTGGACAAACAGGCTGAGTTTCTCGCCAACACTCGCGATGAGCGATTTGGTTGCGGCGATATGCGTGCTGGCGCCGCTCACAATGTTGACGTGCTCCGTCGCCGCAGCCTGAATGGATTTCTGCGTCGAAAGACCGATACCGGACGGGCTGGCCAGCAGCATCACGGGCTGAGCGAATCCGTTCGCCTCACCAGTTCCACCACTGGCCGTGTTGCCGCCACCCGAGTTCGCCTGCCGAGGGCTCTGCGTCGCGGCAGCAAAATCGTTAATGGTGTCCTGCGCGTCCTGCAAGCCTTCAGCTTGGCTGCCTGTTGCGACTTCGGAGCGCCGCTCAACGACACCGCCCGAGTCGACTAGGTGCTGATGTGCCTCCTTGACATCAAGCGGCTGACTCGACGTGCCGACTCGCGCGTACGTCGACAGATACATGCCCTGCGAAGCGCGCACAGCGCCATACGAATCGGTCTTCAGGTCGAAGCCCGTCCCGAGATAGTTGCCGCGCGTATTGCCTTGCTGGTCGATGAGATAACCGAGATGCAAATAACTCTGGGCCGTGCTGCTGAATAGCTGCGCCCGGTTCTGGCCCGTTGAATCGTCCATCACAAGCTGGTTGTAGCCTGTGCCCTGAAATTCCTTCGACTTGTAACCCGACAGCAATCCGTTGGAGTGCCATTGCGGCGTCTGCTGTGCGTTGAACAGGCTTCCGCTGACGACGGGGCGGTCACAATCTCCGTCCAGGTAGACGATTCCCACTTCATGCCCCACGCGCGGGACAAATACGCCACCGAGCGTCCCGCCGGCGTTTGGCGACATGACGCGTAGCCAGCACGAAGCTTTTTCATCGCCACCGTTCTCCCGGTCCCAGTGCATCAGCACCTTCACCCGGTTGAGGTCGTCCGTGAACACTTCCTCCTGATTCGGGCCGACCACTGTTGCGGTCTGCATATGCATTACAGGTTTGCGGTGTTCAAAGGGACTGCGAAAAGGAACGGTGCGACGCTGCGTTTCCATTTCGACCAGAAAAAATCCCTCACCGCCCAACGCGTCCTTTACGTTGAAGACGTCCGACGAACCCGCGTGATAAGTGCGAGCTTCAGCCAGTTGTGACTGGAGACTATGACGGAACTGTGTTCCGGTCGAAACGGGCAGATTGTTCTCGATGTACCAGGTCAATGCCAGAATCGCAAACTGACGGTTTTCTGCGCTGTCAGATGCGAGAGCGGTTGCGCCCTCGAGCTGGAACCAGCGTCCCACATCGGCTCGCCGCACACTGCCCGTCGCAAAGAAACGCTTCGCGCGCGACTCCCATTCTTCCATCCGCGTCTTGGATAACGTGTCGCCACGAGCGCTGTCGCCGTAGGTATAAGCGCCCGTGTACTCGTAGACCTCAGCCTGGTCGGGCAGGTCGCCTTGCTTGTCGACTGTCGGCGTGGATAGCTCTCTGCTGAAAGTCGGATTCTTATAGTCGAATGTGCGCGTGGTATAGCTCACGCTCTGCAATGTGCGTGCTCCGCCCCACTGAACTATGGCATCCGTCTCACTTCCCGCGCCCGCTCGATAAAACGACACATCTTGTGGTGCAAGGGCTTTAACGGTGTAGAGGTCGTCGGTAATGACCAGCGTATGCGATTTGCCGTCTTCCGCCTGTTCAAAATAGCCGAAGAGCCCTTCACTCTCCATAATCCGGTGCACGAAGTTCCAGTCGTCTTCATACTGGACACAGAACGACCGCTGAGGTAGCTGCTTACCAAGCTCAAAGCGATAGGCACCGCGTGATTGGGGATGCTCATTGAATACCGCCGCGATAATATCCTCTGCGGTCTTGTCCTGGAATATTCGCGCGTCGCTGCGAAACTTAAGGAAATGCAACCAGGACGAAAAACTGAGCTGGTAAAGCTGGACGCTTCCGTCCGAGCCCAGAAATCGCGCAGTGTGGACATAGCCGTGACGCGGCAGATATGACGAGTCAGTCTGTTGAGTCCAGAGCGTCACCGGTTTCGCAATGAGGGATTTGAGCTCAATTGAATCCTTCAGGGAAGCGACATCAACAGTGAAGTAGTAGTTGCGCCCGATACGCGAAGTGCCGACTACACGGACTGGCACCAGCACATTTCCGCCCAGAGCTGTATCCAGCTTCAACAAGCGTCGAGATTGGTCCAACCCCGCGCCCAGCGCGGCTGCCCAGTCATTTACTGTCATTTTTAGACTCCGCTGCGGATTGCCACCCGGAATAATATGATGAAAATCTTTACCGGACAATTTTTGTAAAAGACCGCGCGCAATCAACTTGCGATTCGGAATTATTTACAGATGCACGCATGAAAGGTAGTTTTTTCCCGCTTTGACGTTTATCAGCACGGCGGAGATAGTTTCGCTAGGCGGGGATTAGGCTGCCTTGATTATCGCAGCAATCTCCCGTAACACTTGAAATAGCGAAGCGCCGAATCGTGGACGAACACAAACATCGCTCATACGGAGTAAGCGCCGCGCTCCGACTGACCCACCATTTACGCTCTCAGCCACATTCGTTGCTCTTCCGGCATTTTTTGGGAAAAACAGCTTGCCAAGGCGACTATCAATGAATGACACATGATGTTCACGCAATCATCACTTTCAGACTGTTAAATATTTCAATTCACGGCAGCGATTCTCGTGCCGGATTCATAGTGCCTCCGTTTTCGGCGGGTCATTGACGACAAGACTCCGCAAGATTGAAAACGAGTGCAACGTACATGGATTTCATGGGCCAGCATCGAACCAATTGATTCGTGATTTTTATGCCAGGTGAATATAAGGAGAGTGGTGGCGTTATGTATCCAGCAAGTCATCCAGAAACGCCACGTTCCCACTCCCGACGCTAGAGTCTGCCCGCTCGCTTTCACTACGCAATCATCTTGCGCTCGCCGCAATACCAGCAGGCAGTGGAAACGAGCACCTGCTAAGCGACCTCATACGTGCGCTGCACCTTGCCTGGTACCGCCCATCCAACTCGCGCACGAGAAGCTTGGGCTGCGTACCGGGCAGAAGTCCAGGCGCCGGCTCTCTCGGGAAATCGTCAGGAACCCCACGGCGTCTGGTCATCATCTTCTCCCTGACCGCGAATATCCTCAGCATCGCCCCGGCCAGTGTTGCTTCTTGGTCGTTCTGGGGCTGCTGTTGGGCCAGTTCGCCGGTGTTTCGGTGCGGCCCAGATTGCCGGTAATGCTGAGGCCGACACATCGAGGTCGATGTCAAGCGGGTAGTGCCTGAGCAGACCTAGCGCCACCGTCTGGACAAGGCCACCGATGGTTATCTCGTCGGCGGACGCGAGCACTCGCCGCACACTGGCGCAGGCAGGTCTGACCTTTCAGGCGATTATGTGTGCGCTTAATCGAAAAATCTACCTGTTAGTGCAGTTTGCTTCAGTGGTATTCGCGCGCCCGCAACAATGGCAAGCCGGTGCGGACGGCCGAAACTATCGTCGGCATCGCCTCGGCGCCTACCGGCGCATCTCTACGAAATCTATTGTCCGTTTTATGAGAAGTGGGCGGCACGAGCGCAATCGAAGCAAAACGGCGTTGGCCATTGACTTGGAGGTGGCTGTGCCCCCGGATGTCTTGATGCCTCAGGTCGTGGTGAGACCTGAGTCGCGCATGTTCGCGCGGTGCAATCTACAAGCTTGCTAGGGCAATCGCAAAAAAGGGCCGCTGGAAATGACTCCAGCGGCCCTTTGACGATAGTTCTGGTTACGCCTTGCGACAAAAGGCTCAGCGGTTGGTCAGCCCCCGTAACCGAAATCAAATCGAGGGGCCCGTACCGAAACTAATGCAACGTAGCACAAAACGATGCTGCCATCGCCCCCTCACTCCACCATCACGAACTTGGCCAGATTTCACCTTTTGTCGACATCGAATTGGAAGACATCGTTGTTCCCCTTGAATCACCACAGACCAAGACTACGTTGTCCACGGCCGTGTTGTGCGAACCCGAGTTTGCTGACGACTCCAGTCTGGAATTTCTCACTGAAAAAAACGGCCACCTTACAAAGGTGGCCGTTTTTCCGTCCGACTAACGCTTGACTGGATGCCCTAAGCTTGAGCTATCGGGATGCATCATTCAATAAATGTCTCAGCGGATGCTTCCCAAAATCTCACGTTATGGTTCCTGCTACAGACAAAATCAAACATCAATATTCCCCGCTCTCAACGCATTAGACTCAATGAAAGCCCGCCGGGGCTCCACATCATCCCCCATCAGCGTCGTAAAGATCCCATCCGCCGCAATTGCATCTTCAATCTGCACACGCAGCAAACGTCGCACTGCCGGATCCATCGTCGTTTCCCACAGCTGCTCGGGATTCATTTCACCGAGACCCTTATACCGCTGCTTGGAAACATTGCGCTCTGCATCGGCCAGCAACCACTTCATGGCCGATTTAAAGTCGGTCACCGCCATGCTCCGCTCACCTCGCTTGATCACCGCGCCGGCGCCGATCAACCCCTTGAACGTATTCGCGGTATTCACCAACTGCTGATAATCCGCGGTCAGCTGAAACTCCTCGTCGAACACCGAGATTTTCTGATTGCCGTGATGCGTGCGCGCCACCTTCAGCGAGCGCAATTCCCGAACCGGGTCATACATCGTGGTCACGGTCACTTCAGGCTTCAAGGCATCGTCACGCAGCTTCGCTTCCAAAGCCTTTGCCGATGCCTCGGCCGCCGCCTCGCTCGACAGATCGATCGCCACGCCATCCATTACCGCCTCGAGCGCACCCGCGTCGTACAGCCGGCTCAACCGGTCCACCACCGCCTGCGCCAGCAGATACGCGCGGGCCAATTCGCCCAGCGCGTCGCCGGTAATCGCGGTGCTGTTCTCCGACGGCAGCAATTCCGAACCCTGCAACGCCAGCTTCAGAATGTGCGCATTGACCTCGGTCTCGTCCTTCAGATACCGCTCGTCCTTGCCCGCCTTGATCTTGTACAGCGGCGGCTGCGCGATGTAGATGTAGCCGCGCTCGATCATCTCCGGCATCTGACGATAGAAGAACGTGAGAAGCAGCGTGCGGATGTGCGCGCCGTCCACGTCAGCATCGGTCATGATGATGATTCGGTGATAGCGCAGCTTCTCGAGGTTGTAATCTTCCTTGCCGATGCCGCAGCCGAGCGCCGTGATCAGCGTCACGATCTGCTCCGACGAGAGCAGCTTGTCGTAGCGTGCCTTCTCCACGTTCAGCACCTTGCCGCGCAGCGGCAAGATCGCCTGGAACTTGCGGTCGCGGCCCTGCTTCGCCGAGCCGCCTGCCGAGTCGCCCTCGACGATATAAATCTCGGACTTCGCCGGATCCTTCTCCTGGCAATCCGCGAGCTTGCCCGGCAGGCCGACGCCGTCGAGCACGCCCTTGCGCCGCGTCATTTCACGCGCCTTGCGGGCCGCGTCGCGCGCGCGCGCCGCGTCGACGATCTTGCTGCAAATGATCTTCGCGTCGTTCGGCGTTTCGAGCAGGAATTCTTCCAGCGCCTTTGCAACGACTTCTTCCACCGGCGCGCGCACTTCCGACGACACCAGCTTGTCCTTAGTCTGCGAGCTGAACTTCGGCTCCGGCACCTTCACCGACAGCACGCACGAAAGCCCCTCGCGCATGTCGTCGCCCGATGTCTCGACCTTCGCCTTCTTCGCGACTTCGTGATCGGCAATGTACTTGTTCAGCACGCGCGTCATGGCCGCGCGCAAACCGGTGAGGTGCGTGCCGCCGTCGCGCTGCGGAATGTTATTCGTGAAGCACAGCACGTTTTCGTTGTAGCTGTCGTTCCACTGCATGGCCACTTCCACGCCCACGCCGTCTTTCTCGCCGGTGATGTGGAAAATCGTGGGGTGCAGCACGCTCTTGGTCTTGTTGATGTACTCGACAAAACCCTTCACGCCGCCGACGAACGCAAAGTCTTCTTCCTTGCCCGAGCGCTGATCGAGCAGGCGAATGCGCACGCCGTTATTCAGGAACGACAGTTCGCGAATACGCTTGGCCAGAATGTCATAGTGATATTCGACGTTGCCGAAAATCGTCTCGTCGGCCATGAAATGCACTTCGGTGCCGCGGTTTTCGGTGTCGCCAACGACCTGCATCGGCGAGGTCATCACGCCGTCGATTTCTTCGAGCACGCGGTTTTGCGGCACGCCACGGTGGAACTCCATGAAGTGCTTCTTGCCGTCGCGGCGCACGGTCAGGCGCAGCCACGCGGAAAGCGCGTTCACGCACGAGACACCCACGCCGTGCAGGCCGCCCGACACCTTGTAGCTGTTCTGGTCGAACTTGCCGCCGGCATGCAGCTCGGTCATCACGATTTCGGCGGCGCTGCGCTTCGGCTCGTGCTTGTCGTCCATCTTCAGGCCGGTCGGCACGCCGCGGCCGTTGTCGGTAATGGAGATGGAGTTGTCCGCGTGAATGATCACCTGGATGTCGTTGCAATAGCCGGCCAGCGCTTCGTCGATCGAGTTGTCGAGCACTTCGAACACGAGGTGGTGCAAACCGGTGCCATCCGATGTATCCCCGATGTACATCCCCGGCCGCTTGCGCACCGCCTCCAGACCTTCGAGGATCTGAATGGACGAAGCGCCGTAGCTGTTGTCGGGTTGCGTATTGTTCGTTTCAGTCATGGATTTTTTCCGGTTCTGCATTACTGCTGGGTTGCTGCTCGGGACTTTTCAAAACGCCATAAAAACGCCAAAGGGGCGCTGCGCCCCTTGGTGTGTTCCTGGTATTGGACGCGTCAGATGCGCATCGGCATCACCACGTATTTGAATTCGTCGTTTTCGGGAATCGTGATCAGCGCGCTGGAGCTGGCGTCGCCGAGGCTCACTTGCAGCATGTCGACCTTCAGGTTCGCGAGCACGTCGAGCAGATACGTGACGTTGAACCCGATATCGACGCTGTCGCCGTCGTATGCGATTTCCAGTTCTTCCTGTGCCTCTTCCTGATCGGCGTTGGTCGACATGATCTTCAACTGGCCCGGCTCGATAATGCAGCGCACGCCCTTGAATTTGTCCGACGTCAGAATCGCCGCGCGCTGCAGCGAACGCTGCAGTTCTTCGCGGCCGATCACGAACTGATTCTTGTGCGACTTCGGAATCACGCGCTGGAAGTCGGGGAATTTGCCTTCCACCAGCTTCGACACGAGTTCCACCTGGCCGAACGTAAACTTGACCTGCGTTTGCGCGATGTCGATCTTGAGGGTGTCGTCGATGTCTTCGAGCAGACGCTGCAATTCAAGAATCGTCTTGCGCGGAATGATCACTTCCTGGCGCGCGAACGAACCCTCGATCTTCATCGACGAGAACGCGAGGCGGTGGCCGTCTGTCGCCACTGCCATCAGCTGGTCGCCGTCCACCACCAGCAGCATGCCGTTCAGGTAGTAGCGAATGTCCTGCTGGGCCATCGAAAAATGGACCATGCCGAGCAGCTGGCGGAACGTCTTTTGGGGAACCACGAGGCTCGCGCCGTAGTCTTTAGCTTGCGCGACGGTCGGGAATTCGTCAGCGGCGAGCGTTTGCAGCGCGAAGCGGCTCTTGCCGGATTGCACCGTCAGACGCTTGTCGTTCAGCGTGAGCGTGACCTGCCCGTCGGGCATGGCGCGCAGAATGTCGAGGAGCTTTCTCGCTGCCACCGTGGTCGCCACGGATTCGCCGCCCACGCCGAAGTCGGCGCGCGTGGTGATCTGCAACTCCAGGTCGGTTGACAGGAACGACACGTCCGGGCCGTTCTTGGTAATCAGCAAATTGGCGAGGATCGGCAACGTATGGCGGCGTTCGACGATGCCGCTCACGGTTTGCAGCGGCCTGAGGAGGTTATCGCGTTCGGTCTTGACCAGTTGCATAGAGTTCCTTCGTTGATATAACGGCCTGCGCGCCTTCCAGCCAATCAAGGCGTTTCCGGCACCCAGCCGTGGCTCCCCGCCGGCGCCACGCAGCGCCCGTCACGGCGTGAAATCCGCCCGCGGCCGCGCCGGGCGGTTAAACCTGTATTGTGCCTGAAAAAGGAACCGCCTCACTAAATTGGGGGCGACTTTGGAAATAAACAGGTCGATTTCTCCGCCCGCGCCGCTTAACCCTTCAGCGTCTGCTCCAGCACGTGCAATTCGTGATTCAGCTGCGCGTCCTTGCCGCGTTCGTCGGCGATTTTGCGCACCGCGTGCAGCACCGTGGTGTGATCCCGCCCGCCGAACAGTTCGCCGATTTCCGGCAGACTTTTCTGCGTCAGCTCCTTCGCCAGATACATCGCGATCTGCCGCGGCCGCGCAATATTCGCCGGACGCTTCTTCGAATACATGTCCGCGACCTTGATGCTGTAGAAATCCGCCACGGTCTTCTGGATGTTTTCCACCGAAATCTGCCGGTTCTGCACCGTCAGCAGATCTTTCAGCGCTTCTTTCGTCAGCTCGATGGTGATCTCGCGACCATGGAACTTCGAGTACGCGAGAATTTTCCGCAGCGCGCCTTCCAGTTCTCGCACGTTCGAACGCAAATGTTTCGCGACGAAAAACGCCACATCCTCATTGAGACTCACGAATTCCGACTGCGCCTTGCGCATCAGGATCGCGACGCGCATTTCCAGTTCGGGCGGCTCGATCGCGACCGTCAGGCCGGAGTCGAAGCGCGAGATCAGGCGGTCGTCGATACCGGAAATTTCCTTCGGATACGTGTCGCTGGTGATGATGACCTGCGCCTTGTTCGCGACGAGCGCCTCGAACGCGTAGAAGAACTCTTCCTGCGTGCGCGACTTGCCCGAAAAGAACTGAATATCGTCGATCAGCAGCAGATCGAGCGAATGGTAGTAGCGCTTGAAGTCGTCGAACGCCTTGCGCTGGTACGCCTTCACGACGTCGGACACATATTGCTCCGCGTGGATGTAGCGAATCCGCGCGCCCGCCTTGTCCATCAGCAGCTGATTGCCGATTGCGTGAATCAGGTGAGTCTTGCCGAGCCCCACGCCGCCATACAGGAACAGCGGGTTGTACGAGATGCCCGGGTTGTCCGCGACCTGGATCGCCGCGGCGCGCGCGAGCTGGTTGGCCTTACCGGTCACGAAGTTGTCGAAAGTCAGCACCGGGTTCAGCTTGGAGCGCTCGTACATGGAGTCGGTCTCGGCGCTGCCGTTCGCGCCCGCGCTTTGGCCAGGGCGCCACGTGCGGCGCGCCGCCGCGGCTTCGTTCGCGTCGAGGCTCGGCAGGTCGAGGTCGGCGGCGTCTTCCCCTGCGCCGCGTGCACTTGCGTTTTGCGCCGCCAGTGCCGCGTTGGCGGCATTGACCGCGTTTGCCGGATTGCCACGCGCGGCATGCGCCGCCTGCACCGCGCCGACGGCGGCATCCACGGCCGCGCTTGCGCCCGAGTGAGCACCCGCATGGCCGCCAGCGGGCCCCGAAGAACCCGCGCGCGCCGGACCCGGCGCCGCTGCCGCGGGCGCGCGCATGCCCGCTTTGGGGTCCAGTACGAATTGCACGTCGATCGGGGCATGCCAGAAATCGCGGGCCATATCCGCGATGCGGCCGGAGAACTGGCTCTTGACCCAGTCGAGCTTGAAGCGGTTCGGCGCCGCAATGCTGAGGGTGTTCGCAGCGGCGTCGAAGGCGACCGGGGCCAACGGTTTGATCCACGTCACGTACTGCTGGGGCGTGAGCTCACGCTCCAGCAATGCGGAACAGTGTTGCCAGAATTCGTTCATCAAGATGCTGTCGTTATGGTGTGCACGAGGCTCGCCGCTGCCCCCGTCGCGCGCGCGCAACAAGGCCCGGAGCAGCCAGGCGTAGCAGCCCCAGGCGCTTGTGCCACAAGGGTTTGCGGGACAAGCGAGCCGGAGCGGCGTGCATCATTTTTGGGAAGTAAGGCGAGATTCTAACGCCAAATCGGAGCCGCAAGTGAGTTATCCACAGGGCCGGATCATCTTGGGCCGAAGCCCGCTCTGCGCGGGCGGCCCCGGCTAAACTATTGACGGTCAACGAAAAACCGGTTTAAATAGCGGGTTCCGCGAAAACCAATTCAGTAAACCTCCGGCCATTGCGCTTTCAGCGATGATCGCGCGGTTTTTTTTCGATCAAGTGAGAGCAACATGAAACGTACTTACCAACCTTCCGTTACCCGTCGCAAGCGCACCCACGGCTTTCGCGTTCGCATGAAGACCGCTGGCGGCCGCAAGGTCATCAACGCACGTCGCGCGAAGGGCCGCAAGCGCCTCGCCATCTAAGGCAGGCGAGCGGATTGCGCGCTCTGTCTGCGCGAGACGTCGTTGCTCCGGGCTTGACTGTGGCAAACAACATGCGCGGCACGCCCGACAATCACGGCCAGGCGGAAGCGGAACCGGCCAAGGCGCCGCAACAGGGCTCCGTACCGTTGCGAACGCAAGCCGCCTTCCCCAAAGCCGCAAGGCTACTGAAAACGGATGAATTTTCATCCGTTTTTCGTTTGCGCCCCTGGCGCCGCACCGCGCACTTCGTCGTGTATGGCCGGCCCACCGGCAATGACGCGCGCCTCGGCCTCGTGATCGGCAAGAAGTATGCGCCGCGCGCGGCCACGCGTAATCTGGTGCGTCGAATTGCGCGGGAGGCTTTCCGGCTGCGTCGCGCGGAATTCGGCGGTTGGGACGTGCTGCTGCGTCTGCATACGCGCTTCGACAGGAAGGCTTTGCCGAGCGCCTCGTCGCCGCCGCTGAAGGCGCTGTGCCGCCGTGAAATCGAGGCGCTGCTCGACAAGGCAGCGCGCGAAATTGCCCGTCGCGAGGCGCCGGCCGGGGAAGCGCCGAAGACGGAATGACGCTCAGGCAACCGTCCGCTGTTTCGCCCGGGCCGCCGTCGCTGCGGCAGCCTTTGTCGGCGGACGTTGTCCGGTACTCCACGTTGCGCGGCGCCGTCCGGCCGCATGAGCCATGCAAACGGTACTCATCGCTTTATTGCGCTTTTACAAGGTTGCCGTGAGCCCCATGCTCGGCAACCGGTGCCGTTTTTACCCTTCCTGCTCTGATTACGCGCGCGAAGCAATCCAGTATCATGGCGCCGCGCGCGGGACTTATCTCGCCGCCAGGCGCCTTT
>Ga0209759_1000332_pt1 | contig 62148 bp, 64 predicted proteins | sample AraplaCL_Col_mMS_FD_184261 | JGI IMG/M metagenome (GOLD analysis project Ga0209759, IMG submission 184261) | Arabidopsis root microbial communities from the University of North Carolina, USA - plate scrape CL_Col_mMS (SPAdes) (version 2) | ecosystem: Host-associated > Plants > Roots >...
GGCGGGCGCGCCCGCATCTCCAGCGAGGCCGGCGTGGGCACGACGGTGGAGATGCTGCTGCCGGCCGAACATCCGCAGGCGCATCCGCCGTTGGCGCCGGTGCCGGCCGACCCGGGGCGCATGGCCGGCCAGGTGCTGCTGGTGGAGGACAACGACGACGTCGCGCAATCGACCGCGGCGATCCTGCAGGCCGCCGGGCTGGCGGTGACGCACCAGTGGAGCGCCGACGCCGCGCTCGCCGCGCTGCAGGGCGGCGCCACGCTGCCCGACATCGTCCTGAGCGACATCGAGATGCCCGGCAAGCTCAGCGGCATGGACCTGGCATTCCGCCTGCGCGAGTTGTGGCCGCGCCTGCCGGTGGTGCTGATCACCGGCTACGCCAAGCAGCTGGAGGACGCCGTCTCGGGCGGCCTGCGCGTGCTGCCCAAGCCGACGCCGCCGCAGGACCTGCTGCGCGAATTGCGCCGCGCGATGGTCGAAGCCGCTCGCCCGGCTGCCGACGCGCAGGCCGCCGCCGCTCAGCCGCCCAGGTAGGCTTCCTGCACGCGCGGCTCGTCGAGCAGCTCGCGGCCGCTGCCTTGCAGCACCACGCGGCCGTTCTCGAGCACGTACGCCTGTTCGGCGATCTTGAGCGCCTGGCGCACGTTCTGTTCGACCAGGAAGATCGTCAGCCCGCCGGCGTTGATCTCGCGCAGCGTGCGGAAGATGCCCTGCACGACGATGGGGGCCAGCCCCATGGAAGGCTCGTCCAGCAGCAGCACGCGCGGGCGCGCCATCAGCGCACGGCCGATCGCCAGCATCTGCTGTTCGCCGCCGGACAGGTTGCCGGCCAGCCCGGACTCGCGCTCCTTGAGCCGCGGAAACAGCGCGAACATGCGCTCCAGGTCGCTCGCGCGCGCGGCCGCCCCATCGCGCCGCGTGTACGCGCCCAGCTCCAGGTTCTCGCGCACGGTCAGCGTCGTCAGCGTCGCGCGGCCCTCGGCCACCTGCACCAGCCCCGCACGCACCAGCTTGTGGGCGGGCAGGGCGGTGACGTCGTGGCCATCGAACATCACCTTGCCCGCGGTCTTGGGAACCAGTCCGGACAGCGCCAGCAGCGTGGTCGACTTGCCCGCGCCGTTGGCACCGACCAGCGTCGTGATGCGGCCGGCCTGCAATGCCAGGTCGACCTCGCGCACGGCCTCGATGTGGCCGTAGTTGACACCCAGGCCCGAGACGGACAGCAGCGCCTCGGTCATTCGACGTCCCCCGGCGAGACGGAGACTTCGCCGTCCTCGCGGCCCAGGTAGGCCTCGATCACCTGAGGATCGCTGCGGATCTGCTCGGGGCCGCCATGGGCGATGATCTTGCCGAAGTTCAGCACCGAGATCTCCTCGCACAGGCCCATGACGAAGCGCATGTCGTGCTCGATCATGAAGATCGTGTAGCCGCGGCCCTGGATATTGACGATCTCGCGCATCAGCTCTGTCTTTTCCGTGCTGTTCATGCCGGCGACGGGTTCGTCGAGCAGCAGCAGCGAGGGCTCGGTCGCGAGCGCGCGCGCGATCTCGAGCTTGCGCTGGGCCCCGTACGACAGGTTGTCGGCCAGGTCGTCGGCCTTGTGGTCGAGCTTCATCCAGGACAGCAGCTCGCGGGCGCGATCGCGCGCGCGGCGCTCCGCGGCGCGGTACGCCGGCAGCGCAAGCAGCAGGCCCGGCACGCCGTAGTCGAGATGGCGGTGCATGCCGACGATGACGTTCTCCAGCAGCGTCATCTCCTTGAAGATGCGGATGTTCTGGAAGGTGCGGGCGATGCCGCTGCGCGTGATGTGGTGCGGCTTGCGGCCCAGCAGGCTGGACCCGGCCAGCGTGATGTCGCCGGCCGACGGCGGCAGCAGGCCGGTGATCAGGTTGAACACGGTCGTCTTGCCGGCGCCGTTGGGTCCGATCAGGCCCGAGATCGTGCCGGGGCGCACCGCGAACGACACGTCCTGCAGCACCTTCAGGCCGCCGAAGTGGCGCGAGACGTTGGTCAGCTTCAGGAGCTCGCCGGTCACGAGGCTACCCTCCGCCTGACGGCTGCGGTGCGAGCTCCCTTCGGAGCGGCCGGGCGTACGCTCATGGCGTCACCCCCTTCCTGCGCAATCCGAGCACGCGGCGCATCCAGGCCGGGTTCCACAGGCCCTTGGGCAGGAACAGCACGATCAGCACCAGGATCAGGCCGTTGGCGACGGCGCGGTAGTCCTTGAAGCTGCGCAGCAGCTCGGGCAGCAGCGTGACGATCAAGGCGCCGAGCACCGGTCCGAACAGGCTGTTGATGCCGCCCAGGATGCTCATGGTCAGGATCTCGACGCCGCGGTCGAAGCCGTACTCCTGCGGGCCGATGAAGAAGGTCAGGTGCGCGTTGAGCACGCCGGCCAGTCCGGCGATGGCGGCGCCGAGCGTGAAGGCCAGCATCTTGTGGCCGTTGACGTCGATGCCCATCAGGCCGGCCGCGGTCTCGTCCTCCTTGATCGCCTCGAAGGCGCGGCCGATCTTCGAACGCCGCAGCCGTGCCAGGAAGGCCAGCACCAGCACGACCGCCAGCAGCACATGCCACCACTGCGTCAGCTGCGGGATGCCGTTCAGGCCCAGCGCGCCGCCGGTCACGCCCTCGGCGCGGATGATGACCAGGCGCACGACTTCGCCGAAGGCCAGCGTGGCCATCGCCAGGTAGACGCCCGACAGCCGCAACGTGGGCCCGCCGATGATGAAGGCCACCAGCGCCGGCGCGGCCATGCCGGCCGCGATCACGGCGGGGAAGGGCCAGCCGGCGTTCATGGTCAGGATGGACGCCGTGTAGGCGCCGATGCCCATGAAGGCGGCATTGGCCATGGCCAGCATGCCGCACGACAGCGTCAGGTAGATCGACAGCGCCAGCAGCGAGGCGGTGCCCAGCGACAGCACGAGGTTGCTGTAGATGGACCAGAAATTGTCGAGGGTTTCAAGCATTCGAGCGGATCCCGGCAAGCGAGGGTCGCACCCGAGCCAAACCGGTCTCCCCCCTGGGGGAGTGAAGGCGGCAAAGGACTTGCGAAGCAAGGCCCCGCCGAAACGGCGTCCGGCCTGCAAGCCGGACGCTTCCCGACGGGAGGAGCGAGGGGGTCGTCATGACTAAACTTTTCTTTCTTGGACGCTGCCGAACAGGCCCTTGGGCCGGACGAGCAGCACCAGGAACAGCAGTCCGAAAGCCACGGCGTCGCGCATGTCCGAGCCGATGTAGGCGACCGACAGCACCTCGGCGAAGCCGAGGAACAGTCCGGCCAACATCGCGCCGCGGATGTCGCCCATGCCGCCCAGGATGATCACCGCGATGCCCTTGTGCAGCATCGGCTGGCCCATCAGGGGAAACAGCGCGTTGGAATACAGGCCGATCAGCACGCCGGAGATGCCGCCCAGGCCGGCCGCCACGAACGAGGTCAGCAGGAATAGCCCGTCGACGTTGATGCCCAGCAGCCGGGCCGCCTTCGGCGATTCGGCGATGGCGCGCAGCGCGCGTCCCAGCTGCGTCTTCTTCAGCGTGAGCATCAGCACCGTCATCAGCACGAACGACACCAGGATGATGCCCAGCTCCAGCACGGTGACGCTGACGCCGGCGATCTGCATCGAGTCCTGCGGCAGAACCTCGGTGGGAAAGCGCTGGTTCTCGGCGCCGAACAAGCCTTGCGCCAGGCTGTTGATGGCGATGGCCAGGCCGATCGTGGCGATCATCGGGATCAGATGCGGCGCATTGCGCGCGCGCAGCGGCTTGAGCACCAGGCGGTCGATCAGCATGCCCACCACGCCGGCGAACGCGAACGCAAAGGCGATGGCCGCCCACAGGGGGAAGCCCAGCCGCGTGACGGCTGTCAGCGCGGCATAGGCGCCCACCATGAAGACGGCGCCCTGCGAGAGATTGACCACGCCCAGCACGCCGAAGACCAGCGTGAAGCCGAGGGCGAAGAGGGCGTAGACGCAGCCGAGCGACAAGGCGTTGAAGAGCTGCTGTTCGAGCACGGGAAACCTGGTCGGGAGATGGAAGGCCCGGACGGCGTCGCGGGCCTGGGAAACGGGAGACGACACGGGCCACGCGGGCGCGGCCCGGCGGGATCACTTCTCGATTTCGTAGTTCTTGCCGCGCGTGGTGCTGACGATGGCCTGCTGGTTCGCGTCGTAGCCGGCCGGCTTGCCGGCTTTGTCGGTGACGCGGCGGAAGGCGAACGGGCCGGTGGCGCCGTCCCACTTCACGTTGGGCAGGGCGGCCTGCAGGGCCTCGCGGTCCTTGGCCAGGTCGCCGCTCAGCTTGATCTTCTTCATCGCCTCGGTGGCGATGTGCATCGCGTCGTAGGCCTGGGCGGCGAACTGGTCGGGCGGCGTGCTGTACTTCTTCGTGTAGGCGATGATGAAGCTGTTGTTGGCCGGCGTGCGGTTCTCGATCGACCACGGGCTGCCCACCCACAGGCCGTCCGAGGCGCCCTTGGCAAGGTCGAACACCTTGACCGAGTTCATGCCGTTGCCGCCGATGAAGGGCACGTTCAGGCCCAGCTGGCGCGCCTGCACCATGATGGGCGCGCCTTCGGCGATCAGCGCCGACAGGACGATGGCATCGGGGTTGGTCGCCTTGATCTTGGTCAGCTGCGCCTTGAAGTCGACGTCGCCCTTGGCGAAGGTCTCGGTGGTCGTGACCGGCATCTTCTGGTCGTCGAGCGCCTTCTTGAAGGCGTCGTAGCCGCTCTTGGTGAAGACGTCGTCGTTGCCGTACATCACGGCGACCTTCTTGATGTTGGCGATCCTCGAGGCGACCTTGATCGTCACCGGCAGCACGTCGGCCTCGGTGACCGAGTTGCGGAACACGTGGTCGCCGATGGTGGTGATGCCGTCGGCCGTGTTGGACGTGCCGAACACGACGACCTTGGCGGCCTGCGCGATCGGATCGGCCGCGGCCGCCGAGTTCGACAGGGTGGGGCCGAACAGCATCAGCGTCTTGTCCTGGAAGATCAGCTTCTTGAAGGCGTTGATCGCCTCGTCCTTCTTGCCTTGCTCGTCCTCGACCACCAGTTCGATCTTGTTGCCGTTGACGCCGCCGGCCGCATTGATTTCGTCGGCGGCCATCTGGAAGCCGTTGCGGATGCTGATGCCGTACTGGGCCGCACCGCCCGACAGGGCCTCCGCGACGCCGATCTTGATGGGCGCGGCCTGGGCGGCGCCGAACGAGACGGCGGCAGCCAGGGCGATGGCGGAAATGCGTGCAAACCGTTGTTGCGAATTCACGGGTCTTGTCTCCATGACGGGTTCACTGAACAGCCTCAAATGTAATTGGACTGGAAAGGTTATTGGCGCGGACGCTCCGCAATCCATATAAGATGAATGCGAATGATTCGCATCTACATCCACAAATGACTAGCCAGTTCGCGTCGAACCGCCTCAGCCCCGTTGCCTGCGCGATGATCGCCCTGGGGGCCGCCGCGCCCGCCTGGTCGCAATCGGCCGCGACCGATCCCGCCGCAGCCGCCGGCCCCAACGTCGCTGCCATTCCCGAGCCCGAAGCCGCCGTGGCGCTGCTGGGCGTGCAGCGCGTGGAGATCGACGGCCAGCGAGGCGGGGGGTTCGTCCGGCGCGACACATCGCTCGCGAAGCTGCCCGCCGACCTGCGCGACGTGCCGCAATCGGTCACCGTGCTCAGCAAGGCGCTGCTGCAGAGCCAGGGCGCGGCGTCGCTTTCGGACGCCCTTCGCAACGTGCCCGGCGTGACGCTGGGCGGCGCCGAAGGCGGGCAGATCGGCAACAACATCAACCTGAACGGCTTCACGGCCCGCACGGACATCTATCTGGATGGTTTCCGCGATCGCGGCCAGTACTACCGGGACACCTTCGCGCTCGATGCCGTCGAAGTGTTGATGGGGCCGTCGTCGATGCTGTTCGGCCGCGGATCCACGGGCGGGGTCGTCAATCAGGTCAGCAAGGTCGCACGCCTGAAGCCCGTGACCGGGATCGACGCGTCGGCGACGACCAACGGCATGCTGCGCACGACCGTGGACGTCGGCCGCGCGGTCGATGAGAGCTCTGCGTGGCGCGTCGCGGGCATGGCGCAGACGGGGCGCCCGACGACCCGCGATGAAATGAGCAACACCGACTTCGGCCTCGCGCCATCGCTCAAGCTGGGCATCGGCATGCCGACCGAGGTCACGCTGTCCGCGCTGCTGCAGAAGAACCACGACATGCCCGACTACGGCGTCTCGCCCTGGCAGGGCCGGCCGGTCGATGCGCCGCGCGACGCCTTCTACGGCTACAGGGACGACCGCACCAACCAGGACGTGGCGACGTTCTCCGCGCTGGTGTCGCATCGCTTCAGCGATGACCTGGGGCTGCGCAACGAGTTCCAGAGCAACCAGGTGCACGTCGACGCTCGCGAGACCGCCTCGCAGTCGCTGGGCATTCCGGGCAGCGGCGCCGGCTGCACGTCGGGCTTGTGCACGGCACCGCCGGACACGCCCCTGAGCCGGCTGTTCGTGAAGCTTCAAAGCCACGACCGCGTGATCGCCGACCACGCCGTGTTCGACCAGCTCGACCTGAGCGCACGGCTGGACACCGGCTTCGTTCACCACGAGGTGATCGCCGGCGCCGAGATCGGCCAGGACACCTACCGCAACCAGTCCTACACGCGCACCGGCCAATGCAACGGCGCCCCGATGGCCACCGGCTACGTGGGCTGCGAGGCGCTGCTCGCGCCCCTGTACCGGGACAGCCCGGCCGCGGTGCCGGAGGTTGCGGGCAACCTGTCGACGAGCCGCGCCAACTCGTACGCCGCCTACGTGAGCGACACGCTGAGCCTGGGCGCGCAGTTCAAGCTGGTCGGCGGCCTGCGCCGCGACCGCTTCGACGCGACGATCGCCAACACCGTCACCACGCCGCGGGCCATCGCGCAGGATGTGTCCCATACGAGCTACCGCGCCGGAGGCCTGTGGCAGCCCACGCCGGCGCAGTCGTACTACGTCAGCTACAGCACGTCGTTCAATCCGTCGCTGGAACAGCTCACCAACACCACCGGCACCACGGCGCCCCTGCCGCCCGAGACCAACAAGGCCTGGGAGGCCGGCGGCAAGTTCGACCTGCTCGCCGGCAAGCTGTCGCTGGACGGCGCGGCGTTCCAGGTGACGCAGGACAACGCGCGCTCGGCCGATGCCGGCGGCGTCTACACCGCCACCGGCACCGTGCGCGTGCGCGGCGCGCGCCTGGGCGGCTCGGGCCTGCTGGCGCGCGGCTGGAAAGTCTTCGCGGGCTACTCGTGGCTCGATGCGCGCATCCTCGAAGGCATCGGCGTCGGCACCCAGGGCAAGGTGCCGGCCAACACGCCGCGCAATTCCGCCACCTTGTGGACGACGTACGAAGTCGCGCCGCATTGGGACCTCGGTGGCGGCGCCGTCTACGCATCGAGGCGCTACGCCAACAACACCAACGTCACGCAGGTGGGCGGCTACGCGCGCTGGGACGGGGCCCTCGGCTATCACCAGCCCAGGTACGACGTGCGCCTGAACGTGTTCAACCTGTTCGACCGCCGGTATTTCGACGCGCTGATCCCCTCCGACGGCGGGCGCGCCGTTCCCGGCACCGGCCGCAGCGCGATGCTGTCGTTCTCGTACCACGTCTGATGCTGGTCGCCATTGCGGATGCGCTGGGCGCGCAGCAACTGCACGAACTCAGGGCGCTCCTGGAGGGCGCGGGCGATGCCTGGGTCGACGGCCGCGTGTCGGCCGGCTGGCAGGGGGCGCCGGTCAAGCACAACGAGCAGATCGACGAGCGCTCCGAGGTCGCCGCGCGGTGCCAGTCCGTCATCCTGGGCGCGCTCGAGCGCCATCCGCTGTTCATCAGCGCGGTGTTGCCGAACGAGGTCTATCCGCCGATGTTCAATCGCTACGGCCCGGGCATGGCCTTCGGCGCGCACGTCGACGGCAGCGTGCGCATCCATCCGCACACCGGACGCAAGCTGCGCACGGACGTCTCGGCCACGCTGTTCCTGAACGAGCCGGACGAGTACGACGGCGGCGAACTGGTCGTGCACGATGCCTTCGGCGCGCATCGCGTGAAGCTGCCGGCCGGACACCTGGCCGTCTATCCGGCCACCAGCCTGCACGAGGTCACGCCCGTCACGCGCGGCCGGCGGCTGGCCTCGTTCTTCTGGATCCAGAGCCTGGTGCGCGACGACGCCCGGCGCTCGATGATGTTCGACCTCGACAATGCCATCCAGCGGCTGAACCAGACCGGCGCCGACGCGCTGGCGCGGCGCGGCCTGGTGGGCGTCTATCACAACCTCATGCGTCAATGGAGCGACACTTGATTTCGACAACGCGCGCGAACGCCACCATCTGGCTGCGCAAGGCCCACGGCTGGATCGGCCTGTGGGGCGCCGCGCTGGGCCTGCTCTTCGGATTCAGCGGCATCTGGCTGAACCATCGCGCGGTGCTGCCGCTGCAGCCGGCGGCGCAGCGCAGCAATACCCAGTTGACGCTGGAGAGTCCACCGCCTGCCACGCCGCGCGACATGGCCACGCGGGTGCAACATGCGCTGGGACTGCGCGAACCCGGCACCAGCGTGCGGGTCGAGAAATCGCGACCGGCACCGTGGGCCGAGGCCGCCGCCGCGGCGGTCGTGATGCAGCCCGAACACTGGATCATCAACTTCAACACGCCGAGCTCGCAGATCCAGGTGGACTACTGGCTCGGCAACCGCACGGTCGGCGTGCGCCGCACCGAGGCCGGCATCGTCGCCACGCTCACCAACCTGCACAAGGGCGTCGGCATGCCGGTGGCGTGGGTCCTGCTGGTCGATACGCTGGCCGGCAGCATGATCCTGCTGTCGCTGTCGGGGCTCGCGCTGTGGCTGCTGACGCGCCGCAAGCGCACGCTGGGCCTGGCGATCCTGGCCACTGCTCTGGCGGCCACGGCCGGACTGGCGGCGGCCAACCTGTAGGCTGCGCCATGCCTGGGCGGCCCGGGCGGGCCCAAGCTCAGCCGGGACGATCCAATTTCGGGTAAGGTGCGCGGCAAACGACCGAATCCAGGGACCGCGTGAGTATCCGAACGAGATTGCTGCTTCTCGTGTTTGCCGTATGGTTGCCCGCCATGGCCGGCTTCGGCCTGCTGGCGCGCTCGACCTACCAGCACGAGACGCAGGCCGCCACCGGCCACCTGCGCGACCTTGCACGCTCGATCAGCGTGCTGGTGGACAGCGAGCTCGACAAGCGCGCCGCGATCGCCACCACGCTGGGTGCGGCACGCTCGCTCAAGGAGGGCGAGCTCGAGCGCTTCTACGAGCACGCCAAGCGCGCCACCGAGGGCAGCGAGAACACCGTGCTGGTGGTCGACGCCAAGCGGCAGATCATCAACACGCGTGTGCCCTACGGCACGCCCTTGCCGGCGCGCGGCTGGATTCCCGACCCGCCGCTGGTCACCGGCCCGCCCGTGGTGACGGAGCTGAGGAAGAGCTCGGTGACGGGCCAGCCACTCATCACGGTGATGGCGGCGGAGCCCGGCGTCGCCCCGCAGAAATACAACATCGGGGTTGCCTTCGGGCCGGCCGTGATCCAGCGCGTGCTCGACTTGCAGAAGTTGCCGCCGGCGGCCGTTGCCTCGGTGCTGGACGCCAAATACCAGACGGTGGCCCGCAGCAAGGATCCGCACAAATGGCTGGGAACCCTCGCGTCCGCGTCCACCGTGGCGGCGGGGTCGAAAGGCGTGCTCGACCAGGAGTTCGACTCGATGTCGCGCGAGGGCCAGCCGACGGTGGCCTTCATGGCGCGCTCGCAACGCTATGGCTGGAGCGTCGCGGTGGGCCTGCCGCGGGCCGCGCTGAACGAGCCGGCGATCCGGGTGACCATCCAAGCCTTCGCGGCCGCGGGCATCCTGGCGGTCATCGGTCTGGGCTTGGCGCTGTACTTCGCGCGCCAGATCGGCGGCCCGGTGCTGGCGCTCAGCGACGCGGCCGCCGAACTCGGCCGCGACCGCGTGCCCGAGCCGCTGCGCACCGGCCTGGCCGAGGCCGACCAGGTGGGCGCGGCGCTGCACGAGGCCGGCCTGCGTTCGGCTCGCGCGACCGAGCTGCTCGAATCGCGCGTCGCGGAAGCCATCCGCCAGACGCAGGAAGCGCAGACGCGCCTGCTCGATGGCCAGAAGCACGAGGCGATCGGGCGCCTGACCGGCGGCCTGGCACACGACCTCAACAACTTCCTGCAGACCATGAGTACCGGGCTGCAGGTGCTGGATCGCCTGATCAAGGAGGACACCGGCCGCCGCGTGATCGAGGCCAGCACGCGCGCGCTGGACAAGGCGGCGACGCTGGTGCGCCAGATGCTCGCCTTCGGACGATCGCAGCCGCTCAAGCCGCAGCCGATCGACCTGTACGACTTCGTGCTGCGCTGCGACGACCTGATGGGCCGTGCGGTCGGCGGCAAGGTGCGCCTGACGGCCGACATCGAGCCCGGCCTGCCGCCGTTGATGGCCGACCCGACGCAGTTCGAGCTGGCCTTGCTCAATCTCGTGTTCAACGCGCGCGACGCGATGCCCGACGGCGGCACCGTGCTGATCCGCGGACGGCTGGCGAGCGCGACCCAGGCGTCGGCGCTGCCGCCGGGCCGCTACCTGGCGGTCGACGTCGTCGATACGGGTGGGGGCATGGACGCCGAAGTGCTGCAGCGCGTGTTCGAGCCGTACTTCACGACCAAGCCGGTGGGCGTGGGCAGCGGACTCGGGCTGCCCCAGGTGCGCGCCTTTGCCGTGCACTCCGGCGGCACGGCCACCATCAGCAGCGAGCGCGGCGTCGGCACGACGGTGTCGCTGCTGCTGCCGGTGTCGCACGAGCCGGTGCAGGCGAGCGATCCCGACGCGACGGCGCCGGCCGAGTTCATGCCGCTGCGGGTGCTGTTCGTCGAGGACGACCTGCTCGTGTCGTCGGTGGTGGTGCCGGCGCTGCGGGCGGCCGGCCACACCGTGCGGCATTGCCTCAACGGCGAGGCCGCGCAGCGGGCGCTGCACGACGGCGGCCTGTTCGACATCGTGTTCACCGACGTGGTGATGCCCGGCACGATGAGCGGCCTCGACCTGGCCGCCTGGTGCCAGGCCAACATTCCGTCGATGGCGGTGATCGTGGCCACCGGCTACACCACGCAGCACATCGACGCCAGCGTCAAGGTTCTGTCCAAGCCGTACTCGATCGAGACCTTGCTCAAGGAGCTGCAGTACGCGGTGCGGGTCAAGCGGGCCTGACGCTTGCCGCGGCGGGCTTCCCCGATGGCGGAAGGATCCCCATGACCGACGTACGCCAAGGCCAGGCGCCGGGCCAGCTTTCGCGCGCCGAGTTCGGCAAGCGCTACCAGGCGGCGTTCCGCGACCCGGCCTTCCAGGCCGAGAAGGAGGCTCTCGCGCGGATCGAGGAGATCGCGTGGCTGGCCTACAAGGCAGAGCGCAAGGCGCCCGTCACGCGCAAGGCCGGCCCGGGCTACGCCGACCCCGAGTACGACCTGTCGGTGGACTGGCTGGCCGCCAGGGACGCGGTGGCCGCCGCGCAGGCAGCGCAAGCCGATCCGGCCTCGCCGTCGCGCGTGCTGCTGGTCGTCGGCTCGTCGCGCAACGACGGCAGCTGTCCGGGCGAGATCTCGAAGTCGTTCCGTCTCGCCACCTGGATGCGCGAGGAGCTCGAAGGGCAGGGCATGGCGGTCGACCCGCTGGACCTCAGCCTGACGACCTCGGAATACGGCCGCAAGATCCATCCGTGCAAGGGCTGCGTGTCGACCGCGATGCCGCTGTGCCACTGGCCCTGCAGCTGCTATCCGAACCACTCGCTCGGACAGACCGGCGACTGGATGAACGAGATCTATCCGCGCTGGGCCGCCGCGCATGCGGTCGTGATCGTCGCCCCCGTCTACTGGTACCAGTCGCCCACGCCGCTCAAGGCGATGATCGACCGGCTGGTCTGCGCCGACGGCGGCAATCCCGACCCGTCGTCCACGCACGGCAAGAAGGCGGCGCAGGCCAAGCAGATCGAACTGCAGGGCTGGGACTACCCGCAGCACCTGGCCGGCCGCGTCTACGGCCTGATGGTGCATGGCGACGTCGCGGGCATCGAGGGCACGCGCCGCAGCCTGTCCGACTGGCTGGACTGGATGGGGCTGATCGATGCCGGGCCGCCGTCGCAGCTCGACCGCTTCATTGGCTACTACGAGCCGTATGCGACCAGCCACGAGACGCTGGACCGCGACCTGGCCGTGCAGCAGGAGGCGCGCAACGTGGCCCTCGCGGTGGCGCATGCGGTCAAGGAGTTGCGCGCCGGAACGCTTGCCGCGGTGCAGCCCCGGCTGCAGCGTCCGCGTCCGAAGTGACGGCTAGTGCGAGTGCCCGTGCGCCGGCGGCGCCTTCTTCGCGCGGCGCTTCGCAGCCGCGGGCTGGCAATCGCTGCAGCGGCCGTACAGCGTGATCTCGTGGCGCGCGACGCTGAACCCGGGGGGCGCCAGGGCGGCCAGGTCGCCCGGGCATTCGTCGACGTCGAACACGCGCTGGCAGACGTCGCAGCGAAAGTGATGGTGATGCCCGCGCCGCGCCGTCTCGTAGCGCGCGGCCTCGCCGGGCAGCGTCACGACCTGGATCTCGCCCGCGTCGACCAGCGCCTTCAGGTTGCGATAGACGGTGGCCAGGCCGAGCGCCGCGACGTGGCGGCGCGCCTCGTCCAGCACCTCGGCGGGCGAGAGCGGCCGCCCGGCGGCCTCGATGGCCTCGCGGATGGCGGTGTTCTGGCGGGTGGCGCGTTCCATGATCGATGTCCGGCCAAATTCTGCCACGCCTGATGATATTGAGGATGCATTATCATTAAGCGATGTTCCCGATGGTCACAGGATTCTCCCCGGTCGCCGTGACCGCTGCCGCCGCGGTCTCGACGCTGGCCGGCGGCGCCATGGCGCTGCGCTTTCGCGACCGGCTGCACTACCTGCTGGGGTTCACCGCGGGCGTGCTGCTGGGCGTGGTCGCTTTCGACCTGTTGCCGGAGATCTTCGCGCTCGCGCGCACGCACCGCTTCGATCCGTCGTCGTCGATGATCGCGCTGGTGGTGGGCTTCCTGCTGTTCCACAGCCTGGAGAAGTTCGTGCTGGTGCATCCGGCGCAGGAGGATCACTACTCGCACCACCACCATCCCAACGTCGGCCTGGCCTCTGCTGCGGTGCTGGCGGCGCACAGCGCCATGGACGGCGTGGCGATCGGCATCGGCTTCCAGGTCTCGACCATGGTAGGCCTGACGGTGGCGATGGCCGTGATTGCGCATGACTTCTCGGACGGCCTCAACACGGTCAGCCTGATGCTGCGCCACCGGAACTCGACCCGCCGGGCGATGACGATGCTGGTGATCGACGCCGTCGCGCCGCTGGCGGGCGTGCTGCTGACCTTGGCGTTCTCGATCCCGCCGTTGCAGCTGATGACCTACCTCGGCTTCTTCGCCGGCTTCCTGCTGTACATCGGCGTGTCCGACATCCTGCCGGAGGCGCATTCGCGCGCGGGCCCGGGCGTGGCCCTGCGGCTGATCGCGTTGACCTGCTGCGGCGCCGCCTTCGTCTACGGCGTCGTGCGGCTGTCCGCCTGAACGGCTGGTCGGGCGCGCCCGGGCGCGTGCGGGCATGGGGGCTCGTCCTACAGACGCGGTGGCCCGTCGGCCGCTACCGTCGACGGTTTCGCACCCGAGGAGCGCCGAGATGGCCCAAGAACTTCCGCTGCGCCGGCTGCAGGTCGTCGGGGCGCTGCTGATCCTGCTCGGCCTGGCCTTGTTGGCCGGCGGCGTCATGCTCGCCGCGGCCGGCGGATCGCCCGCCTACCTCGTGGCAGGCATCGGATTCGCGGCCGCGGGCGTGCTGCTGTGGCGGCGGTCGGGGGAGGCGCTGATCGTCTACGCCGTGCTGCTGCTGGCCATGCTGGCCTGGAGCCTGTGGGAGGTCGGACTCGACTGGTGGCCGCTGGCGGCGCGGCTGGATCTCGCCTTCGTCTTCGGCGCGCTGCTGTTGCTGCCGTGGTTCGCGCGGCCGCTCGCGGGCCCGCGCAGCGGTCGCGTCGCGCTGGGCGTGGCGGTGGCCCTGTCGGCGGTCGTGGCGCTCGCGGCGGGGCTGCGCGATCCGCACCGCATCGAGGGCAGCCTGCCGGCCGCCACGCAGCCCGCGGCCGGGGCCTCCGGCGATGTTCCCGACGGGGAGTGGCGGGCCTATGGCCGCACCGCCGCCGGCCAGCGCTACTCGCCGCTGGCCCAGATCACGCCGGCCAACGTCGGTCAGCTGCGGGTTGCCTGGCAGTTCCGCACCGGCGACGTGCGCGGCCGCCCCGGTGATCCCGAGGAGACCACCGACGAGGTCACGCCGCTGAAGATCGGCACGCGGTTGTACCTTTGCACGCCGCACCAGTCGGTGATCGCACTGGACGCCACCACCGGCGCGCAGGTCTGGCGCTACGACCCGAAGCTGCAGACCGGGTTGGCGCTGCAGCACCAGACCTGCCGCGGCGTGTCGTACTCGCCCGCGCCGGAGGCCGCCTCGGCGTCGGCGCCGGCCGCCGCCGCCAGCATCGCCACCTCTGGCCGCGCGCTGGACATCGCCGCCAACGACGGCAAGGCGCGGGCGGACTGCGGCGCCAAGCTCTTCGTCGCGACCTCCGACGGCCGGCTGATCGCGCTCGATCCGGACACCGGCGCGGTCTGCAGCCGCTTCGGCGGCGGCACCGGCCAGATCGACCTGGGCTCCAACATGCCCAACCTGAAACCCGGTTCCTACTATTCGACGTCGCCGGTGGTCGTGACCAGGCACCTGGTGATCGTCGGCGGCACGGTGCTGGACAACTACTCGACGAAAGAGGAGTCCGGCGTCATCCGGGCCTTCGACGTCGAGACCGGCGCGCTCGTGTGGAACTGGGATTCCGCCAAGCCCGACGTGACCACGCCGATCGCGCCCGGCGATCACTACACGCCCAACTCTCCCAACAGCTGGTCGATCGCCAGCGTCGACGAGGCGCTGGGCATGGTCTACCTGCCGATGGGCAACCAGCCGCCCGACCAGTGGGGCGGCCAACGCAGCGCCGCGGTCGAGAAATACTCGTCGTCGGTAGTCGCGCTGGACATCGCGACCGGCCAGGTGCGCTGGGTGTTCCAGACGGTGCACCACGATCTGTGGGACTACGACGTGCCGTCGCAACCCTCGTTGATCGACCTGACGGTCGACGGCGCCACCGTGCCCGCGCTGGTGCAGCCGACCAAGCAGGGCGAGCTGTTCGTGCTGGATCGCCGCACCGGCAAGCCGCTGCTGCCGGTCACCGAGCTTCCCGCCCCGCAAGGCGCCGCGCAGGGCGATCACGCCGCCCAGACGCAGCCCAAGTCCGCGCTGTCCTACGAGCCGCCGCGCCTGAGCGGCAAGGACATGTGGGGCGGCACGATCCTCGACCAGATGGCGTGCCGCATCGCGTTCCACCGGCTGCGCTACGAAGGCCGCTTCACGCCGCCGTCCACGCAAGGCTCGCTGATCTATCCGGGCAACTTCGGCACGTTCAACTGGGGCGGGGTGGCGGTCGATCCGCAGCGCCAGGTGGCGTTCACCACGCCGACCTACCTGGCGTTCGTGTCGACGCTGATCCCGCGTCCGAACGCGACCGCCGAGCTGGTGCAGGGCAATGCGCCGCCGCACGGCATGCTGCCCGCGCTCAACGAGAATTTCGGCGCGCCGTTCGCGGTCAAGCTGCACCCGTTCACGTCGCTGCTGGGCATTCCCTGCCAGGCGCCGCCCTGGGGCTACGTGGCGGGGGCCGACCTGCGCACCGGCCACATCGCCTGGAAGCACCGCAACGGCACGGTGCGCGACCTGTCGCCGATTCCGCTTCCGTTCCGCATGGGCGTGCCCAACCTCGGCGGGCCGGTGATGACGGCCGGCGGCGTGGCCTTCCTGTCAGGCAGCATGGACGACTACGTGCGCGGCTACGACGTCACCGACGGGCGGCAGCTGTGGGAAAGCCGCCTTCCGGCGGGCGGACAGGCGACGCCGATGACCTATCTGGGCGCGGACGGGCGACAGTATCTGCTGGTGGTGGCCGGCGGCCACGGCTCGACGGGCACCAAGCCGGGCGACTACGTGATTGCCTATGCACTGCCCGGGAAATAGGCAGGCGCCGGCCCGGGCCGCTGCCCGGTCGCTCGAATAGCGGGTGTCCTGCCGACCTGAATAGCGCTTCATTTCCAGCCCTGATCGCCGATTAGGGCCGCCGGGGACTCTCTACGATTCGTTCATCCGAATCAAGGAGTCCGTCCATGTCGTCCGTCACATCCTCCACCAGCTCGATCGTCTCGCCGTACGTCACGGTCAAGGAGCAGATCAAGCCGGGCAAGTTCGAGGCGAACGAGAAGGCGCATGCAGCCGCCGTCGCCGCGGCTGGCCGAAGCGAGACCACGGCCGACGACGCCAGCGCGACGGTTTCGCTCAGCGACAAGGCCCTGCACGCGGTCGAGGACGCCGGCCGCTACGTGGGCGATGCGGTCGAGGCCGGGATCACCGATGCGGGCAGCGCGGCGATGGCCGCGTACGTGGCGGTGCGCAACGGGATCGGCAACACGCTGCAGGGTGCGGAGAACGCCGGCATCGCCGCCTGGAACGCGGTCAAGACCGGCGTGGAAGACGTCGCGGCCGTGGCGGGCGACGTGGTGCATGCCGCCGAGGCCGGCGCGGCCGCCGTCGGTGACGTCGCCGTCGACGCCTGGCATGGTGTCGAGCACGTCGCCGCGCAGACGCTGCAGGCCGTCGAGAAAGGCACGGGCGAGATCGAACACCTGGGCAGCGAGGCCTGGACGGCCATCGAGAACGGCTCGCACCGCGTGGGCGAGGGCATCGGCAACGTGGCCGACGGCGTCGGCAATGTCGCCGGCCGGGCCGCCAGCTACGCCACCCTGGGCGTCGCCGGCCTCGAACGCGCGTTCAGCGCCGTCGCCTGAAACCCTGCCTGCACTTCGGATCCGTCATGAAATCGTTCCAATTCGTCCTGCTGCCCGGCGCGGCCCTCGCGCTCGCAGGCTGCTCCATCGTCAGCCCAGCGCCGGCCCTCGAACTGGTCAAGGCCACGGGCGCGGTCGCCATGAGCGTGATCTCCACCGGCCCCAGCAGCGCCAAGAACACCGTCTACCACGAGCACAAGGCGCTCGACGCGGTCTGCGTCGAATACAACCCGCTGACGCCGGACCCGGACATCGCGCCCGCGCTGCAGGCCGAACTGCACAACCACGAGATCGACAGCCGCATCTACGAAGAAGGCGGCGCACCGAGCTCGTGCAAGTTCCGAGTCACCTACACCGCCAACATCGAGTGGGGCACGCCGCCGTTCGGCAGCGGATACAAGTCCTACATCCACGACGCCACGCTGACCCTGCGCGACGAGAACGGCACCGTGCTCTCCAGCAGCGCCTACGCGCTCGACGGCGCTTTCCAGATGGGCAAGTGGTCCAGCAGCCGCAGCAAGCTGGCCCCTGTCGTCACGGCCCTGGTCACCGGCTTCGACCACTGAGAACGCATTGCCCATGAACTCGCTCGCCTCCTTCCTTCGCAGCCCGGCGGCCTTGTCCGCCCTGGCGATCGCCTCCGTGCTCGCCGGCTGCGGCACGCCGCAACCGCTGGTGCAGGGCCCGGTCTCGGTGCGCCCGGTGCCTCCGCCCAACTATGCGGAGCGCACCGTCACCGGCGGCATCTATCGCAGCAACATGAACAACGTGGCGCTGTTCTCCGACCAGCGCAAGCCGCAGGCCATCGGCGACACGATCAAGATCGACATCTCGGAAAGCCTCAACGCCAGCAGCGTCGTCAACAGCGTCAACAGCCGCGCGAACGCCGTCGCCTCCAAGGGGCCGGGCATGAACTCGAACAGCCTGGGCTCGCTGCTCAAGGGCCTGGCCAACATGGACGCCACCGCCTCGGGCAGCGATTCCTTCACCGGCAAGGGCAACTCGCAGAACACGGCGACGTTCCAGGCCCGCATCTCGGCCTACGTGGTCAACGTGCTGTCCAACGGCAACCTGGTGGTGGCCGGCGAACGCAGCATGATGTTCAACGGCACGCTCAACACGCTGCGTTTCTCCGGGGTGGTCAACCCGCTGGACATCAAGGCCGGCGGGATCGTCGCCTCCGGCGACGTGGCCGACGCGAAGACCGAGCTGACCGGCTCCGGCGGCACCGCCGACATGGCGTCGCGCTCTTGGCTGCAGAAGCTGCTGACCGACGGCTTGTCGGTCTGGTGACGGCGGGGCCGCGGGAGCGGCCCGGCCATCGCGGGCTTGCGCCGCGCCCGGCGCAACGCGCGCCCCTTGAGAATCGGCGATTCATCCGCACGGTGTAGGAGCGCGGTGACCCGTTCACCGCCGACCCCGGCCGGCGGGCACCTCGTTCGCCGCGGGTGCCGGCGCCCGCGCCACCGGAGAATCGCCATGCTGCTCGTCTGCCCCCACTGCGCCACCACCAACCGCGTCCCCGACGATCGCCTGAAGGACGAGCCGGTCTGTGCCAAGTGCGGCACGGCGTTGATGGAGGCCAAGCCGGTCGACGTCTCCGAGGCGGTGTTCGGCAAGTACATCCGGGCCACCGAGGCGCCGGTGCTGGTCGACTTCTGGGCCGCCTGGTGCGGCCCGTGCCGCCAGATGGCGCCGCATTTCGCCGCGGCGGCGCAGTCCCTGCCCGAGGTGCGCTTCGCCAAGGTCGACAGCGACGCCGCCCGGCAGGCCAGTGCCGACTACGGCATCCGCAGCATCCCGACGCTGGTGCTGTTCAAGGGCGGCAAGGAAGTGGCGCGGCGTTCGGGCGCGTCGTCGGCGGCCGACATCGCCGCCTGGACCAAGGCGCAGCTCGCGCGCGCGGCCTGACGCGCCACGCGCGCGCCGGCGCGACTCAGCCGGCGCTCTCGGAACCGAAAGCGATGTTGGGCATCGTGCCCTGGGCTTGATCCAGCCCGGCCGGCAGCTGTCCCAGCGGCGAGACGGCCTCGACCTCGAGCCAGGCGTCGAGCCCCCCGTGCAGTGCGCGGGCGCGGTGATGCCCCAGGTCCGCCAGGATGCGCACGCCGCGCAGCGCGGAGACCTCGTTGGGGCAGTTGCAGTAAAGCACCACCTCGCGGTCGCGCGGCAGCGCGGCGCCGGTGGTCGGCAGTTCGGCCAGAGTGGCGGCGATCGCCCCGGGCACGCGGCGTCCGTCCTGCAGCAGCGCCACCGACGAGCGCACGTCGATCACGATCGGCGCCTCGCCGCGGCGGATCAGCTCGCGCAGCTCGTGCACGGCGATGCGCGGCGCATACCGGTCGCTGAGCATCCAGCGCCGGCGCAGGTAGCGGTAGATGATCATCGTGGCCAGCACGATGACGATGGCGACCGCGGCGATGGTGCCGAACCTGGTCATGAAGTCCAGCACCAGCACGATCTGGCCGGCGAAGATCACGCCGACGGCCAGGAACGCGAGCGTCCAGATGAGCGCGGCGCCGATGTCGTAGCCGATGAAACGCTGCCAGGACATGCCCAGCGCCCCCGCCATCGGCGCGGCCACCACCGAGATGCCGGGCAGGAACTTGGCCGCGATCAGCGAGCTGCCGCCCCAGCGCGACAGGATGCCTTCACTCTGGCGCACGCAGGTGTCGGGCGACAGCGAGATGCGGCACAGCAGCTTCATCACCCGGTGCCCCCGCCAGCGTCCGGCCTGGTACCAGACGGCGTCGCCCAGCACGTTGGCCACGACGGAGGCCGCGACGCACACCGGCAGCGAGACCTGGCCGGCCATCGCGACCCCGCCGGCCACCACCAGCAAGGGAGCGGCCGGCACCGGCGCGCCGATGCGCGCGGCCAGCGTGATCGCGAACACGATCAGCGCGCTGTGGGCAATGAGCAGCGGAATCAGGTCGCGCATGGCAGGGCGGGGCGCAGGTCGGCAAGGACGGGAACTGGAAGGATACAGGGCCTGGCGAAGCACTTTCGCCGCAGGGCTGTAGGGCAGCTTGCCAGCGGCGACAATCCGGCGATGTCAGACGAGAACCAGATCGAGATCCCGCCGTCGTTCATCGCGCTGTTCGTCGAACCCGGACGCACCAGGCCGAGCGCGACGCGCCAGGCGATCACGCAGCGCTACGAGTTCTGCGAGGCGCTCGCCACGATGCTGGTCGAACGGGCGCAGACGTTGCAATGGCAGCTGGGCATCACGGAGGGCGACGTGCTGGAGAAGCTGCGCGCGGGCCTGGTGGGCGACGACGCGCCGGTGCCGCCGCCCGAAGGCGAGTGGATCATCCGCCGGCTGGCCGAGCTGCTGGAGTGGGATCGGCCCAAGTGGAAGGCTGAGTGACCAAGTTCGCCGTCATTCTGCGCGAAGTCGCAGAATCCACCCCCGCCGTGTCCTCCCTGGCGCGGGCCAGGGGTGCCGCCCGGCAGGGGTGGGTCCTGCGACTTCGCGCAGGATGACCGGGTAGGGCGCGCGAAGGAATGACCCGGCACAAAAGAATATGCCCGCGTCCATTGCTGGAGGCGGGCACATCTTCCGGACGTCAGGACGGATCGAGACGACGGTTTCCTGCGAGTACTGGGTGACGGGTTCCCATCGTTCCGCCCAATTTGCGGCCGGTTGCGTACTTCGGATACTTCGTATTGTGCCCACGCCGGCGAGAGGCGTTCGTAGGAGAAGCGGCCGATTTCAAGACAGTTGCGACTGTCGGGGTTCACCCGCATCCGGCACCGGTGCGCCCTTGCTCACGCTCTCGCCATCGTTCTTGCGCAGCCCCCAGAACGCCAGCGACGACACCAGCGTCAGGGCCGCCATCGTCAGGTACCCGTGGTGCAGCGCGCGCGTGACGGCCAGGTGGTCGGACTGCGGCAGGTCGGCCAGGAAGAACGCCGTCACCAGCGACGCCACGGCCAGGCCGAAGCTGAGCGACATCTGCTGCAGGGTGCTGGCCACCGTGCTGGCCATCGAGGCGTCGGCCGCGTCGATGTCGGCGTAGGCCATGGTGTTGAGGCTGGAGAACTGCAGCGAGTTGAACAGCCCCAGCGTCAGGCCGAGCGGCACGATCGCCCAGATCGGCGTGGCCGGCCCGATCAGCGAGAACGTGGCGATGCCGCAGGCGATGAGCACCGTGTTGACCACCAGCACCTGGCGGTAGCCGAAGCGCCGCAGCAGCCGCGACGACATCAGCTTCATGAACATCGCCGAGGCCGCCGCCGGCATCATCAGCAGGCCCGACTCCCACGCCGGCAACCCGAGCCCGAGCTGGTACAGCAGCGGCAGCAGGAAGGGCAGGCCGCCGATGCCCAGGCGCGTGACGAAGCCGCCGAGCACCGAGATGCGAAAGGTGCGCACCTTGAACACGCCCAGGCGCAGCAGCGGGAACGGCAGCTGCGTCGCATGCCACCAGTAGGCCACCAGCAGCGCGGCCGCCAGCAGGAACAGCACGGCGATCTGCAAGGGCGGCACGCTGTGCTCGCCGAACACCTCCAGCAGCCAGGACAGCAAGGCGACGCCCGAGCCGAACAGCACCAGGCCGACGACGTCCAGCGGGGGCGGGCTCTCGCTGCGGTAATCCGGCATGAACCGGCGCCCCAGCCAGAGGGCGGCCAGGCCGACCGGCACGTTGACGAAGAAGATGTCGCGCCACGACATCCAGTGCACGATCAGGCCGCCGACGGTCGGTCCCAGCAACGGGCCGATCAGGGCCGGGATGATGATGAAGTTCATCACCCGCAACAGGTCGGACTTGGGGAAGGTGCGCACGACCGCCGTGCGGCCCACCGGCATCATCATCGCGGCCGCGATGCCCTGCGGCACGCGTGCCGCGACCAGCAGGCTGGCGTTGGGCGCCAGGCCGCACAGCACCGAGGAGACCGTGAACATCCCCAGCGCGAACAGGAAGATGCGCCGGCTGCCGAAGCGATCGGCCAGCCAGCCGCTGACCGGGATCGACACCGCCAGCGACAGGATGTAGCTCGTGACCACCGCCTTCAGGCTCAGCGGGGTGACGCCCAGGCTCGCGGCCATTGCCGGGATGCCCGTGTTGACGATGGTCGAGTCGAGCTGCTCCATGAACAGCGCCGTCGCGACGATCCAGGGCAGGTAGCGCCGGGTGAGCAGGGAATCCATCGCGGTCCATTCTGGCCGCAACGGCCGCCCGACGGGGGACGCGGGGACTTGCCCGCGGCGGGCAGCCGAATCCCTGCGGGCGCGCACGGCCGCCGGCTCGGCGACAATCCGGGCATGAGCTTCGAAGTCGCCGAGTCCCTCGACATGTCCACCCCCGACGCCAAGCGCGCGTCGTACGAACTGCTGCTGGCCCAGGTGCGTTCCCTCCTCGAGGGCGAGCGCGACTGGATCGCCAACATGGCGCAGTTCTCCGCGCTCGTCCACCAGTCGGTGCCGCATCTGAACTGGGCCGGCTTCTACCTGGCGCGCGGCCAGGAGCTGGTCGTCGGGCCGTTCCAGGGCAAGGTGGCCTGCGTGCGCATCCCGTTCGGGCGCGGCGTGTGCGGCGCCTGCGCGCGCTCGCGCGAGATCCAGCTGGTCGAGGACGTGCACGCGTTCGCCGACCACATCGCCTGCGATTCCGCATCCAACTCCGAGCTCGTGCTGCCCGTCGTGGCCGGCGACCGCCTGGTGGCCGTGTTCGACCTGGACAGCCCGCTCACCGCGCGTTTCGATGCGATCGACGCCGAGGGCTTCGGGCAGGCCGTCGCCGTCCTGGCCGCCGGCACCGATTGGCCCTGAAACCGGGCCCGGTGCCTTCCTCTGCGGGTTTGTGCGGATCCGCGGCCGCCGCGTGCTGCCGTTGAGTTGGGAGACGGCGTCGCGGCCCTGTCGCCGCCGGCGCCCTGGATCGCAAAAATCGCACACCTGCCCGAAGGTTCTCGGCAATTGACCCCCTGATTGCCGAAAAGAACGCCATGGTCGGGCGTTTGTCTGCATATGATCTGCGCATGATCTCCATGCAGGGTGTTCCGTCCTCACTGATCGCACGTCATGAATCCTGGGTGCGCAAGCAAGCCAGCGCGCTCTCCAGGCGCCTGCCGGCCAACGTCGAGAAGGCCGACCTGATCCAGGCCGGGCTGATCGGCGTCGCGCAGGCCGCGATGAACTTCCAGTGGGAAGGCGATCCCGACAGCGAGGAGGGTCGCGAAGCGTTCCTGCGCTACGCGCAACTGCGCGTCAAGGGCGCCATGCTGGACGAACTGCGCCAGATGGACCAGCTGAGCCGCTCGCAGCGCCGCAAGTTCAAGGTGATCCAGATCGCCCGCGAGCGCTGGATGCAGGGCCACGACCAGCCGCCCAGCCTCACCGAGTTGAGCGAAGTCTGCGGCATCGATGTCAGCGAGATCGCAGAGCTGGAGCAGGCCGCATCGACGGCGCAGACGCAAAGCCTCAGCGACGAGGACGACGACGGCGATCACTTCTCGCTGCAAAGCCAGGCCGCCACGCCCAACGACGAGGTCGAGGCGCGCGTGGACACCGCCATCCTGCTGCGCCGGCTCGAGAAGTTCTTCGCCACGCTGCCCGAGCGTGAACGCCAGGTCATCGATGCCTACATGGGTATCGGCATGAGCACCGAGGAGGTGGCCGAATCGCTGGGCGTCAGCACCTCGCGCGTGTCGCAGATCTACCAGGCCACGGTCAAGCGCATCACGCTGCATTTCGCGCACAAGGACCAGCGCGCGGTCGACCGCTACCCGGCGCGCTCGGGGGCCGAGTTCGAGAACCTGGTCGCCACGCGCGATGCGCAGGCCCAATGGGGCTCGCTGCTCGAACAGGCGCTCACCGCGCCGGAAAGCCGCTTCGGCGGCCGCGGCGGCCGCAAGACGGCGTCGGCCGACGCTTCGGGCGGCGGCGAGGGCGGCGAGGCCGCCTGATCGGGCCGCGTTCCTAGCACGGCTGAGTACGGCCCCGCGTGCGACGGGTCTTCCGGTTCGCCAACAGAATGGCGCCTGTCCCAACCACCGCAGGATCGCCATGACGAACGTCGCCATCATCTACTTCAGCGGCTACGGCCACACCGCCAAGCTGGCCGAGGCCATCCACGCCGGTGCGGCGTCCGCCGCCGACATCAACGCCACCCTGTACCGCATCGATGCCAATGGCGAACTGCCGGCAGGGACCTGGGAGGAGATCTCGCGCGCCGACGCGGTGATCTACGGCAGCCCGACCTACATGGGCGGCCCGGCCTGGCAGTTCAAGAAGTTCGCGGACGATTCGTCCAAGCCCTGGTTCACCCAGGCCTGGAAGAACAAGGTTGCCGCCGGCTTCACCAATTCGGCGTCGACCAACGGCGACAAGTTCTCGACGATGGCTTACTTCTGGACGCTGTCGCAGCAGCACGGCCAGATCTGGGTCGGCACCGGCCTGATGCCGTCCAACAAGAAGGAGCACAGCCACGCGGACGTCAACTGGACGGCCGGCTTCGCGGGCACGCTGGCGATCTCGCCGTCGGACGCCTCGCCGGAGGAGGCCCCGCGCTCGGGCGACCTCGAGACCGCCAAGCTGCACGGCAAGCGCGTCGCCGAAATCGCCGCCAAGCTCGTTGGCTAGAGCGTCTTGAGGACTTCCGCGCCCGGTGCGGTCATGCTGGGCGCGAACTCCACGAGGTCGCAGCGCGCGGCGCCGTGCACCACGAACGGGTCGCGCGCGAGGTTCTCGCGCAGTGCCTGTTCGTCGCCCGAGCGGGCCAGGATCACGCCCCCGGTGCGCGGGACTTGACGCCCCGAGGCGATGAAGAGGCCGTCGGCATAGCCCTTCTTCAGCCACGCGACGTGGTCGTGCATGAGGGCGTCGATCTCCTCGACGGGCTTCAGGTAGGTCAACGTGACGATGAACATGGGCGAGGGCAGGGCGGGTAATCGGGCATGGTCGTTGCTGCCGGGAGCGCGCAACCACCGCGAGGAGCCCAATGTACCTGCGCCGTCTCGTCACCGTCCTGCGCAAGGCCGGCAGCGCCTGGGTCGATGATCGCGCCCAGAGCATGGGCGCCGCGCTGTCGTACTACACGGTCTTCTCGATCGCGCCGCTGCTGCTGATCGCCATCTCGGTGGCCGGCCTGGTGTTCGGGCGCGACGCCGCCCAAGGCGCGGTGGTCGACCAACTGCAGGGCCTGATCGGAGAGTCGGGGGCGCAGGCGATCCAGGACCTGCTCAAGAACGTGTCCAAGCCGTCGCAAGGCATCATCGCGACGATCACCGGCGTGGTCGTGCTGGTGATCGGCGCGACCTCCGTCTTCGCGGAACTGCAGGACGACCTCAACCGCATCTGGGAGGCGCCGACGCCGCGCAAGGTGTCCACCTGGTGGGCCTGGCTGCGCACGCGCCTGCTGTCGATGGGCATGATCTTCGCGATCGGCTTCCTGATGCTGGTCTCGCTGGCGGCCAGCGCCGCCTTCGACGCCTTCGCGTCGTGGTCGACCTCCGCGCTGGCCGGCTGGGAGCCGCTGGCGCACGCCGTGAACTTCATCGTCAGCTTCGTTCTCACGACCGTGCTGTTCGCGATGATCTACCGCTTCATGCCGCAGGCGACGATCGAGTGGCGCGACGTCGGCATCGGCGCGCTGGTGACGGCCTTCCTGTTCGCCATCGGCAAGTTCCTCATCGGCCTGTACATCGGCAAGAGCGCGCTCGCGTCCGGCTTCGGCGCCGCCGGCTCGCTGGCGGTGCTGCTGGCCTGGGTCTACTACTCGGCGCAGATCTTCCTGTTCGGCGCCGAGTTCACCTGGGCCTACGCGCATGCATTCGGCTCCCACCAGGACAAGGCGGCGGACGCTCTTCCGGCCGACGTGGCCGGCCGGCCTGCGGTGCACTTGCGCTGAGGCCGCAAAGGCATGGCGCTTGCCTCATCACTCTCATGACCCCTCCCATTCCGGCGGCGCTGCGCCGTTCGCTGCGCGACACCTTCGGCTTCGACGAGCTGCGCTCGGGCCAGCACGACGTCATCACCCGCGTGCTGGCAGGACGGCCGACGCTGGCCATCATGCCCACGGGCGCCGGCAAGTCGCTCTGCTACCAGCTGCCCGCGTTGCACCTGGACGGCACCACGGTGGTCGTGTCGCCGCTGATCTCGCTGATGAAGGACCAGGCCAGCAAGCTCGAGGAGGCGGGCGTCGCCGCCGAGCAGCTCAACAGCGCGCAGAAGGCCAGCGAGCAGGACGCGTCGATGGAGCGCATCGCCGAGTCGCGCTCGGACATCGTGTTCGCGACACCCGAACGACTGGCCGACCCCGAGTTCCGCGCCGCGCTCGCCACCCAGAAAGTGGCGCTGCTGGTGGTCGACGAGGCGCACTGCATCTCGCAATGGGGCCACGATTTCCGTCCGGCCTATCTCGAGATCGGCGCCGCCATCGAGGCGCTGGGCCATCCGACCGTGCTGGCGCTGACGGCCACCGCCACCGCCGAGGTCGTCGACGACATCCGCCACCAGCTCGGCGTGCCCGACATGGAGGTCGTCAACACCGGCATGTACCGCTCCAACCTGCAGTTGCAGGTGATGCAGGTGACCAGCGACGCCGAGAAGTTCGACCGGCTGCTGCAGACGCTGCGCGCCACGCCGGGCGACGGCATCGTCTACACGTCGACGGTCAAGTGCTGCACCGAGGTCTTCGAGCGGCTGCGCGACGCCGGCCAATCGGTGACGATCTACCACGGCAAGCTGCCGGCAGCCGAGCGCAATGCGAACCAGGACGCGTTCATGACAGGCGCCAAGCGCGTGATGGTGGCCACCAACGCGTTCGGCATGGGCATCGACAAGGCCGACATCCGCTACGTGATCCACTTCCAGATGCCCGGCAGCATGCAGGCCTACTACCAGGAGGCCGGCCGGGCCGGGCGCGACGGACAGCAGGCGCTGTGCATGCTGATCTTCCATCGCAAGGATCGCCAGGTGCAGCAGTTCTTCCTGGCGCGGCGCTATCCGGTGGTGAGCGACCTGGTGCAAGCGATCGAGGCGCTCGAGGTCGCGCCGCAAGGCTCGACGCTGGCCGAACTGGATGCGCGCATTCCGCGCATGCCCAAGAACCGCCTGTCGGTGACGCTGAGCCTGCTGCGTGACGGCGGCCTGGCCACCTGCGACGCCACGCACGGCTGGCGCCGCACGCGGCGCGAAGCGACGGCGCACAACCTGGGCGCGCTCGCGAGCGACTATGCGCGCAAGAGCGACCGCGACAACGAGGCGCTGGAACGCATGGTGTTCTTCGCACAGACGGGCTTTTGCCGCTGGCGGGTGCTGCTCGAGGGCTTCGACGAGGCGCTGCCGGCCGGCACCGAGCGCTGCGGGCATTGCGACAACTGCGTGCGCCTGGCTTCGCAGCCCGTGGAGCTGCTGCCGGAGCCCGAACCCGTGCCGCGCCTGATCGAGGTGAGCGCCACGTCGAACTCGCCGTTCGAGCTCGGCGAGATCGTGCGCGCGCCGCGCCACGGCGAAGGCGTGGTCGAGGGCATCAAGGGCGACCAGATCGACGTGCGCTTTCCCGACAAGTCGCGGCGCACCTTCCTCGCCAACTTCCTCAAGAAGCCGCGGGCACGCCGGGCACCCCCGGGCCGCGCGCCCGCCGCCATCGCGCTCGCCTGATCGCGCGGGGTGGCGCACGGCAATGCGCGTGCCCGAGGAGGCGCCGCGCGCCTCATGGAAAACGCCAGCTGGGCCACGGTCGGCTTGATATTTGCTGTTGCGCGACGTCGCAACAGCGCTGCGCCGGGATAAAGTGCGTCGACTCCGCAGCCCCGCAGCCGATGACCGTCCACGATCCCAGCAAGTCGCCGTGAAGAACGAACCCTTGCTATCCCAGCCGCCGTATTCCGGACGCCGGCGCACCGATGCTTCCGAGCTCGAGCATCTGCGGCGCGAGATCGCGCTGCGCGACGACGTGCTGTCGGTGGCCGCGCACGAGCTGCGCAACCCGCTGCACGCGCTGTCGCTGCACCTTGCGCTCGCCCGCAGCACCGCGCAGGCGGGCAATGCGCAAGAGGCGGCGGAGCGCATCCGCCGCGCCGAGCTCACGCTGCGGCGCTACTCCGAGCGTGTCACGGTGCTGATGGAACTGGTGGCCTCGCCGGGGGCGAGCTACCCGATCGCGCGCCAGCGCATCGACGTGCCGGCGCTGGTCGTCAGCCTCGTCGACAGTCTCGACCACGAAGGCCGCACGCGTGGCATCACGGTGCGCGTGGCCTTCGACGAGGCCTCGTTCGGGCCGATGCGCGCCGTCGACCCGGTCGCCTTCGAGCAAGTGGTTGACAATCTGCTGCTCAACGCCTTCAAGCACTCGGGTGCCAGCGAGGTCACGATCTTGCTGGCGGCGAGCGAACAGGCATGGACCGTGCAAGTGAAAGACAATGGCGGCGGCATCGCGCTCGAGGATCAGCGCACGATCTTCGAGAAGTTTGCGGTGGCAACCCACTCGTCCCGCGGCGCAGGGACGGGCCTGGGCCTGTGGATCGTCACCCGCCTCGTACAGGCCATGGGTGGCGAGATCACGCTCGAGAGCGCGCCCGGCACCGGTTGCCTCTTCACGGTGCGAATTCCCGAAGCGGACGACATGAGTACCTATCGATGACATCCACCACCACCGACAACGTCGGCTCGATCGAGCGCTTGCGAAGCGCGGTGCCGGGCTTCGACCAGATCCTGGGCGGCGGGCTGTTTCGCACCGGCGTCTACATCATCCAGGGGCTGCCGGGCTGCGGCAAGACCATCCTGGCCAACCAGATCTGCTACGGCCACGTCGCCGAGGGCGGGTCGGCGGTCTACGTGACGCTGCTGGCCGAGTCGCACTCGCGCATGATCCAGCACCTGTCGACGCTGTCGTTCTTCGACGTCAAGGCCTTTCCCGACCGGCTGGCCTACATCAGCGCGTTCCACGAGCTCGAAAGCGCCGGCCTGAAGGGGCTGATGGGCGTGCTGCGGCGCGAGATGCGCACGCGCAAGGTGGGCGTGCTGGTGCTCGACGGGCTGGTGGCCGCGTCCGAGGGCGCCAGCGATCTCGACCTGAAGAAGTTCATCCACGAGCTGCAGAGCATCGCCGTGCTGCAGGACTGCACCGTGCTGCTGCTGACCAGCGGCAACATCCACCGCATGGCCGCCGAACACACGATGGTGGACGGCCTGATCGAGGTCGAGGACAAGCTGTTCGACGCCCGCTCGGAGCGCTCGATCCAGGTGCGCAAGTTCCGCGGTGCCGGCCCGCTGCGCGGCAAGCATTCGCTGCGCATCGACAACGACGGCATCACCGTGTTCCCGCGCATCGAGTCGCTTTACCGCGGCGCGATGAACGAGCTGGCCAGCGAAACGGCCACGACCAGCGGCATCGCTTCTCTCGACGGACTGCTGGCCATCGGCGGCGTCCCGGTGGCCAGTTCGACGGTCGTCGTCGGCTCCACCGGCACCGGCAAGACGACGATGGGCCTGCACTTCCTGCACGCCAGCAGCGTCGACGAGCCGGGCCTGCACCTGAGCTTCTTCGAGGGGCCGGCGCGCCTGCGTTCGAAGGCCCGTTCGCTGGGGCTGGATCTCGCGCCGCTGGAAGCCAGCGGCGCGGTCGAACTGATGTGGCAGTCGCCGGGCGAGGCCTTGCTGGACGAAATTGCCGACCGCCTGCTCTCCGCCGTCGCGCGCCGCAAGGTCCGGCGCCTGGTCATCGACGGCCTGTCGGGCTTTCTGGAATCGGCGGTCTACCAGGAGCGGATCAGCCGCTTCTTCTCCTGCCTTTGCAACGAGCTGCGCAGCCGCGGCGTGACGGTGCTGATGACGCTGGAGACGCGTGACGTCGTCAGCAGCGTGGTCTCGATGCCCTGGGGCGTCTCGGGCCTGGTCGACAACCTGTTCTTCCTGCGCTTCGTCCACGACGAGGGGCAGGTCGAACGGCTGCTGACCATCATCAAGATGCGCGACACCGACTACGAGGCCGGCCTGTGCCGGCTTCGCATCGATTCGCAAGGAATGCACATTGCCGGAACCTATCGGGCAGACGGTGATGTGATTCCCTCGGCGCAGCCCGTTCCCAGCTCCGAAGGCACGGTGCCTTCATCGTCCAAGTGACGGCATGGGCACAGAAGGCATCGCGTGAAGACCATTCTTGTCGTTGACGACGAACTGGGCAGTGCGGAAGTCCTGAGCCTGATCCTCGAGGAGGAGGGCTATCGGGCCTTCAGCGCCGTCAATGGACAGCTCGCGCTGATCCAGGCGCGCGACGTCGTGCCCGATCTGGTCATCGTCGACTACATGATGCCGCTGATGAACGGCGCGGAGTTCTCGCGCACGTTGCGCAACGACGAGCAGTTCGCGCACACCAAGATCATCCTGAACAGCGGCCTGCCCGAGGCCGCGATCAGCGCCCACTTCGACAGCTACGACGCCTTCCTGCGCAAGCCGTTCAAGGTCGAGGCGCTGCTGGAACTCGTGCAGCGCCTGGTCGGGCGCTGAGCGCGCCGCCGGCTTCAGGTGCGCAGCGCCGGCTGCAGGCCCATGCGCCGCAGGATCAGTTCGTCGAGTGACAGGCGGCCCGGCCCGAAGATGGCCAGCAGCGCCAGGATCGCGCCCCACACGAAGTGCATGTGCAGGCCTGCCGGGCAGTCGAACTGCCACAGCTGCGGGTAGGAGATCACAGCCATGGCGTTGACCACGAACAGCCCGGCTGCGCCGAAGCGGCCCATCAGGCCCAGCGTGATCAGCACCGGGAACGTGAGCTCGCCGAACGCGCCCACGAAGGCGGCGAGGTCAGGCGGCAGCAGCGGCACCTTGTACTCGTCGTGGAACAGCGCCAGCGTCGCACCCCAGTCGGAGATCTTGACGATGCCCGAGCGGAAGAACACCGACGACACATAGAGCCGCAGCGCCAGCAGCGCGACGGATTGGAGCAGGTCGACCAGGCCGGTGAGGACGAGGGCGCGCTGGATGAGGTTTCGCATGGGAGGACTCAAAGTGTGAAGCCGCAGATCAGCCGCGCCGAGAGGGCACGGCCGAGGAGGGCCTCGAGGTCGAAGTGAGCAAGGGCGGCCAGCGCAGCGTCAGCGGCGGCGGCCAGCGGTGCGCCGGCGAGCGACGCGGCGACGAAGGCCGCCTCGGCGGGACTGCAATCGGCCACGGTGACGACGAAGCCGTCGCGCGATACCAGCGCCGTCTCGGCCAGATCCCAGGCGACGCTGAACTCGCCGTCGTAGCCGGGCTGGTGGATCGTCCAGATGCGCACGATCGGATAGGTCGAGCAGACGACGGCGGTGCCGGGCGCCCAGGCAAAGCGGATCGCGGCCTGCTGCTCGCCGTCGACCGCCGCGAGGGACGACGGGTCCCAGTGCGGCGCGTCGGCGGCGCCGTAGGCGCGGTGCACGGCCCACTCCAGGCGCGCCAGGTCGGGCAGGTAAGGCAGGGACGCGGTGTGCTCGAACGCCGCGAGAAAGACATCGAAGCCCGCGCCGAACCCGGTCAGGTCGCCGCTGACCGATGGCGTGTGGCGCTGGTATTCGCGCGCCAGCCCATGGAAGAAGTCCTCGCCGACTACCTGGCGGATCACCGGATAGGCTGACGCCAGCGCCTTGTCGGCCGCGGCCACCATGTTGGCGCGGTAGATCGCCATGCGGCTCTCGACGAGCTCGCCGCTGCCTGCAAGCCAGCGCTGCATCGCCGGCGTGCGCCCGCGTTCGCGCAGGGCGGCGGCGAAGTCGGTCTCGAAGGCGAGCAACTCAGGCATGGACCACCTCGCGCCGCGCGATGGCGTCGGCCTGGGCCGCCTGGGACAGCAGCACGTCGAGCGCCGGCAGGTCCGTGTCCCACTCGATCAGCGTCGGCTTGGGCCCGAAGCGGCGGCAGGCCTGCTCGTACAGCGACCACACCGGGTCGGACACGAGACTGCCGTGCGTGTCAATCAGGCAGTCGCCGGCCACCGTGTGGCCCGCCAGGTGCATCTGGCCGATGCTTGACGCGTCCAGCTGCGCGAGCCGCGCGACGGGATCGAAACCGAAGTTGATCGCGTTGACGTACAGGTTGTTGACGTCCAGCAGCAACCCGCAGCCGGTGCGGCGCGCGAGCTCCGCGAGGAACGCGGTCTCGGTCATCTCGCTGTGGCGGCACTCGACATACGCCGACAGGTTCTCGACCAGGATGCGGCGCTTGAGCGTCGCCTGCACATGGTCGATGCGGTCCGCCAGCAGCGCCAGCGCCTCGCCGGTGTAGGGCAAGGGCAGCAGGTCGTTGAAGTGCACGCCGCCCACGCCGCCCCAGCACAAGTGCTCGGACACCAGCGCCGGCTCGACGCGATCGACCAGGCGCTTGAGCTTGGCCAGGTGCTCGCCGGCCAGCGAGTCGGCCGAACCCAGCGACAACCCGACCCCGTGCAGGCTGATCGGGTAGGCGGCGCGCGCGCGCTCGAGCGCGTGCATCGAGGCGCCGCCCTCCAGGAAGAAGTTCTCGCTGTGGACTTCGACGAATCCCAGCGGCGGCAATCGCTCGAAGACTTCCCGGTAGTGCGGCTGACGCAGGCCGATGCCGGTGCCGGAGACGGTCGGATTCGCGGCATTCATGATCGGCCTTGTGTCGCTGCCAAAGGCTCGAAGATTACTTCTTCGGCGCCATCGTGGAGCCGCCCATCTTCTCGCAGGTGCCCTTCTCGACGTACTTCCAGTCGCCCTTGTCGTTGTCCTTGGTGGCGGTGCCCGCGCAGGAGTGCGAGCCGCTGGCGCTGGCGCAATCGTTGGCACCGGCCTTGGCGATGCCGAAGCACTTGTCCTTGGTCGGGTCGGCGGCGACGGGGCCCGCATGCGCCGCGATGGCGCCGATGGCGAGGACGGAGGCGAGGGCGGTGCGGATGAAGATTTGCTTGTCCATGTGGGACTCCTTGACGGTTGGTTGAAGTGCGCCGATGTGCGGCACCTCCGTGAGTCGTCCGGTCCGGAGGATCCTTACGCGCTTCGAAAAAAACTTTTGGATGCCGGCGCGCGAGTCGTCGTGCGCCGCCTCCCTTCGCGCCGGATGCAGGCTATCGACATGTCATCATGAAACCGCTTTCAAAACAGCGGTAACATGCGGCTCCGAACGTCGACGAGCCGCGAACGCCGCCTCCCCGGAGAACCCATGAACCCCGTCATTCCTGCCGCCGTCGCCTGCGCGATCGGCCTGACCCAAGCCGCGGCCAGCGGGGCGACGCTGGAAGTGCACACGACCGCCGTCGACCGCAACGAGCACTTCGCGCGGGCTGCCGTCGCCTTCGCGCCGGGCAAGCAGCCGCCGGAAGGCGACGTCTCGGTCTTCGTCGATCCGGCCAAGACCTACCAGACGCTGCTGGGCATCGGCGGCGCGATCACCGATGCAAGCGCCGAGGTCTTCGCCAGGCTCGACGCCAGGCAGCAGGAACGCCTGCTGCGCGCCTACTACGACGCCAAGGACGGCATCGGCTATTCGCTCGCGCGCACCACCATCCACAGCTCCGACTTCAGCAGCGCCAGCTACACCTACATCGATGAAGGCGACGCCGCGCTGACCAGTTTCTCCGTCGCGCACGACCGCCGGTTCCGCATTCCATTGATCAAGCGCGCGATCGCGGCGGCAGGCGGCCGGCTGACGCTGTTCGCCAGCCCCTGGAGCGCACCGGCCTTCATGAAGACCAACGCCAGCATGCTGCGCGGCGGCCAGCTCAAGCCCGAGTTCGCCGGCGCCTGGGCGCGCTACTACACGCGCTTCATCCAGGCCTACGAGCACGAGGGCGTGCCGGTCTGGGGCATCACGGTGCAGAACGAGCCGATGGCCACGCAGACCTGGGAATCGATGATCTACAGCGCGGAGGACGAGCGCGACTTCCTGAAAAACCACCTGGGGCCCGCGATGGCCGAAGCGGGCCTGGGCGATCGCAAGATCATCGTCTGGGATCACAACCGCGACTTGATGACGCAGCGCGCGCGCGTGATCTTCGAGGATCCGGACGCCTCGCGCTATGCCTGGGGCATGGGCTTTCACTGGTACGAGACCTGGGCCGGCGGCGCGCCGATGTTCGCCAACGTCGCGGCCGTCCATCGCGCCTGGCCGGACAAGCACCTGCTGCTGACGGAGGCCACCGTCGAAGGCTTCGACCCCGCCAAGCTGCAGTCGATCGCCAACGCCGAGCGCTACGGCACGGCGCTGATCAACGACTTGAACAACGGCGCCGAGGGCTGGACCGACTGGAACATCCTGCTCGACGAACGCGGCGGTCCCAACCACGTGGGCAATTTCTGCTTCGCGCCGGTGCACGCCGACACGCGCACCGGCGAGCTCACCTTCACGCCCAGCTTCTGGTACCTGGGCCACTTCTCGAAGTTCATCCGCCCGGGCGCGCACCGCGTCGAGGCCGCCACCAGCCGCAGCACCCTGGCGGCGACGTCGTTCACCAATCCGGACGGCTCGCTGGCGACCGTGGTGATGAACGCGACCGACCAGCCCGTCACGTACCGCTTCTTCGTCGGACGGAACGAGGCCAGCGTGGCCATCCCGGCGCACGCGATCCAGACGCTCGTGCTGCGCTGAACGCGCACTGCGCAGCGACGGCCCCCGGGAACGGGGTATCCCCGGACGGGGGCAACCCGAGCCGGGCAGGGGTCGCGCCGATGGCAAACTGCGGGCATGACCATGACCGACATCGCCATGGGCGCCGACGCCGCCGTGCGCGCGCAACAGTGGCTCCAGCAAGGCATCGCCGCCGCGGGACGGGGCGCCGGCGACGAGGCGGTGACCGCCTTCCAGCACGCCGTCGCCCTGCGTCCCGACCTCATCGCCGCGCAGGCCAATCTGGGCCTGCTGCTGGTCGCGCTGGAGCGCCATGTCCAGGCCGAGGCGCCACTGCGGGCAGCGCTGGCGGCGATGCCGCGCGACGCCACGCTGCGCAACGCGCTGGGGGTCGCGCAGGAAGCCCTGCAGCGGTTCGCCGAGGCCGAGCAGACCTATCGCGAGGCGCTGCAAGCCCATCCCGGCATGCCCGAGGCGCACGCGAACCTCGGCAATTGCCTGCGCCGGCTGGGCCGTCTGTTCGAGGCCGAGGCGCATCTGGTGCGCGCGATCGAGCTGCGGCCTGACTTCGCCGCCGCCCACTTCAATCTCGGCGTCCTGTTGCAGGAGCGCGAAGAGCACGACCGCGCCGTCGTGCAATATCGGCAGGCGCTGGCGACCCGGCCCGACTACGTCGAGGCGCTGAACAATCTCGGCAGCAGCCTGCGCATCCAGGGTTTCGTCGACGAGGCGCGCGCCGCGTTCGAACGCATCCTGCAGCTGCGGCCGACGCAGATCGAGGCGCACTGCAACCTGGCGCAGTTCAAGACCTACCGGCCCGACGACCCGCACATCGAGCAGCTGCTGTCGCAGCAGCATCGGCTGGCGTCGCTGCCCGAGGAGGGCCGCATCCGCTACTGGTTCACCGTCGGCAAGATGCTGGAGGACGCGGGTCGCCACGACGAATCCTTCGAGGCCTATGCGAAGGGCAACCGCGACAAGTTCGCCGTCACCCCCTGGGACGAGCCCGCGCACCTGGACCTGCAGCGCCGGATCATCGCGACCTTCCCGCGCGAGAAGCTGGCACGCCACGCCGTGCCGGTCTCGGCCGACGGTCCCACGCCGATCTTCATCGTGGGCATGCCGCGTTCGGGCACCTCGCTGCTCGAACAGGTGCTGGCCACGCTGCCCGGCATCCACGGCGCCGGCGAGATCACCTGGCTGCCGGAAACCCTGCACGTGGAAAACGGGGATCCCGGCGCGGACCGCGGGGAGTTCCCGCACACGCTTGCCGACTGCTCCACCGAGGAGTACCTGCAGCTGGGCCGGCGCTATGTCGAACGCATCCGCGCGCTCGCGCCCAGCGCCAGCCACGTCGTCGACAAGCTGCCGGACAACTTCCAGCACCTGGGACTGATCCACCTGATGTTCCCGAACGCGCGCATCGTGCATTCGATGCGCGACCCGATGGATTCGTGCTTCTCGTGCTACTCGCGCCTGTTCATGGCCGACAACCTGGGCTACAGCTACGACCTGGGCGCCGTCGCGCGCTATTGGGTCAGCTACCACCAGCTGATGCAGCACTGGCACCAGGCGTTGCCGGCGGGGCGCATCCTGGACGTGTCGTACGAAGCCATGGTGGGCGACTTCGGGAACCAGGCGCGCAGGCTGGTCGCCTATCTCGGCCTGCCCTGGGACGATCGCTGCCTGGAGTTCCACCGCAATCGCCGCATCGTCAAGACCGCCAGCGTGGCGCAGGTGCGCAAGCCGATCTACCAGACTTCCGTGGCACGCTGGAAGGCCTACGAGCGGCACCTGGGCCCGCTGCTCGACGTCGTCAAGGACTACCGCTGAGAGCGTCCGGCACGGGCGCCGAGCGCAGCAGGGCGACGTCTCCCCGGGCCTGCGCCGCGCGGGGATCGCGGCAGATCTGGTCGAAGTGCGCGCGGTCGCGCGGCGCAGAGCTGGCCTGCACGCCGATCCAGCGGTTGCGCCCGTCTTCCTTGGCCAGGTACAAGGCCTGGTCGGCGAGCCGCGTGATCTCCGACCAGCTCGCCAGCCGCGGCTCGTCCGCGCAGAACGGAAAACTCGCGAAGCCGACCGAGCAGGTGACGGCCAGCGACTTGCCGTCGCCCAGATCGAACGGCCCGGCGGCGATCACGGCGCGCAGGCGCTCGGCCAGCACCGCGGCTTCGCCGGCATGCGTGGCGCGGGCCACCAGCAGGAACTCCTCGCCTCCCCATCGGATCAGGAAGTCCGTCTCGCGGATGACGCTGCGCAGGCGGCGCGCCGTCTCGACCAGCACCGCATCGCCGGCGGCGTGGCCGTGCTGGTCGTTGACCGCCTTGAACAAGTCGATGTCCAGCATGTAGAAGACCAGGTCGTGGTCGGTCGCCCCCGCCTCGCCCGACTGCTGGCGCTGGTGGCGCCCGAAGCGTCGCAGGGTCAGCGCGATCTCGTCCTCGACGTGGGCCATGAGGAAGCGGCGGTTGCGCAGCTGCGTCAGCGGATCGGTGAAGCTGGCTTCCTGCTGCTGCAGCCAGGCCTGTTCGAGCAGCGCGTTCTTGCGCGCCAGCTCGTCCTGCGCCACCTGCAGCTCGCCCAGCGTCTTGCCCAGCAGCTTGTAGGCGCGCGCGTTGTGCAGGCCGATCGCGCCGTAGGCACACAGCGTGCGAAAGATCAGCTGCTCGCGCTCGCCGTAGGCATTGCGCTGCGGCGACTGGATCGACATCACCCCCAGCAGGCTGTCGCCCACCACCAGTGGCGCGAACAGTGCGCTTGCCGAGACGATCGTGCCCGGCAGGTGGTTGGGGTTGAAGCCGAGCGGCGGCTCGAGCAGCAGCAGTTCCTCGCGCGTGCGGGCGCAGCGCGCGAGCTTGGAGGTCTCGTGATCCATCGCGATGCGGCGGCCCGGCACCATGGGCTGGCCTTCGTCGACGCCGAACACCAGCTCGAGCGCGTCGCCGGCATCGGCCAGCGCCCAGACCGAGAAGTGGGTCGCGTCCAGCAGTTCGTGCACGTGGGCGCGCAGGATCTCGAAGACGGCCTGCTCGTCCAGGTGGCGCGTGATCTCCTGGCCGATCGCGCCCAGCGTCTCGAGCATCGCCGTGGTCTGTTGCAGGGTCGCCGCCAGCGAGCGCTGCAGCTCCGCCTCGGCGCGCGTGCGCTCGGTCTGGAAGCCGATCTGCATCGCGATGGAACGGTTCAGGGCAGCGGTGCTGATCGTCGCCTCGCGCGCCTGCGCGGCCTGGCGCGACACCTCGTAGGCCACGGCGTAGTCGCCCGCATGCGCGTGTTCGCGCGCGAGGGCCTCGTACAGGTCGCCGGCGATCTGGTAGCCCTCGATCGAGTTCGAGATGGCCACTGCCTCGCGCAGGCAGCCGAGGGCGGCGGCATGGTCGGCGGCCGACGCCTGGCCATGGGGCAGCGTGGTGTGCAGGCGTGCCAGCTCCATCAGGACGCGGATCTCCACCGTGCGGCGATTGAACGCGCGGCAGGCGGCGAGCGCTTCCTGCGCCAGCGTCAGCGCCTCGGCGCGCCGGCCCAGGCCGGCCATCGCGGTGGCACGCGCCAGGCCCACCTCCATCAGGATGTCCGACTGCTTGAGCGCGTCGGCGCGCATCTGGAGCTCCGCGAGCACCTCGAGCGCCTCGGCGTGCTTGCCTTGCAGGTTGAGCACCTCGCCCAGGTAGTGCAGCGCGAGCACGAGATTGCGCGAGCGCGGGGCCATCGCCAGCTTGCCGCGCGCCTCCTGCAGCAGCTCGAAGGCGGTGTCCAGCCGCCCGAGCGGCGGCAGCACGCCGCCGACCTGGAGCAGCGCCCCGGCGATCACCATGGGCCAACCCAGGCGGCGCGCCTCGTCCAGGCCGCGCTCCATCCAGATCAGGCTGCTGTCGTGGTCGTTCAGGTTGGAGAAGCAGGCGCCGATGTTGGTCAGCGCGATGACGCCGCGCACCAGCTGGCCGCTCGCCACCGCATCCTCGTGCGCGCGCAGGCGGTGCACGATCGCCGGGCCGTTGTCGCCGTCGGAGAAGGCGAGGTTGCCCAGGAAGTCGGCGGCCCACGTCGCGACGCCCAGCGGCCACGGCCCGCTGCCGTCGCCGAACACCTTGCCCCAGCGCTCGCGCGCCAGCCCCGGATCGCTGAACACCGCCCAGCGCGCCGTGGCGCCCTGGGCGATCAACATGCGTTGCTCGTCGTCGAGCTGGCGCGCCAGCGCCTCGCAGGCCTGCAGCGATTCGTCACGCCTGGCCGTCTCGCCGAGATCGCCCGCCAGCGAGGCGGCGATCCAGTGCGCATCGGCGGCGGCCGCCAGGTCGCCCGAGGCCTGCGCCAGTGCCATCGCGTCGTCGACCAGTCGCTGCGCCTGCTCGAACTCGGCCTGGCCCCAGCTGATCTCCGCCTCGACCAGCGCCAGTCGCACGTTCAGCGACCGCGCGGACGACTCGGCCAGCGCCGGCTCGGGTTGCGCGATCAACCGGCGAGCCTCGCGCGCCAGCTCGGCCGCTCGCTTGCCATCGCGCTGGCGCAGGTGCCAGGCCAGGGACACCAGGCCCGTCAGCCTGGCCTGGCCCGATCCGGCCAAGGCGCGCTCCTGATGCTCCAGCTCGTGTCCGTCGACGACAAAGGGAAGGGACGGGGCACTCACATTGGCCAGGGCGCGGTCTGCATTTTCTGACTTTAACCCAGGGCTCGACGGCTGCCCCCTTGCCGCTCGCGCGCGATCAGTAGAGCAGGGCGAGGCCGTCGCGGATGGCGGGCGGCACGTTGGGCTCGCCCGCGATCCGGCGCATGAAGGCGGGGTCATCGGCCACGGTGAGCGGGTCCAGCTCCATGGAGGTCAGCAGGGCCGACAGCGGCTTGGACGACGCGCGCGCCGCCGCGACGAGGCGCGGCCCCGTGAAGTCGGTCGGGCCGGCGTACGGCAGGCGCGGGCGCATGTCGACGCCGTCGTCCTGGATCTCGTCGAGCGCCAGCGACCAGACCGGCCGCCGCGCCTGGTCCAGCACCAGCCGCTTGGCGTGCGGCAGTTTGGGCGACTCGAGGGCGCGGGCGAGCTCGGGCAGCGCGTGCAGGGCCTGCACGAGGGCGCTCGTCGCGGCGGACAGCGACACGGCATCGACGTCCGGGTCGCCGTCGGTGTCGCGCAGGAACAGCGACCGCGCCTGGCCGCCCACCAGCAGCTTCTCGCCGTCGGCATGCAGCGCATGCATCAGCTCGGGCACGCCGTAGCGCGCGACGCCTTCGATCATCACCAGGCGGATCTGGGTCTCGCGGGCATGGATCAGCGCGTCGTACGGGTCGCCGTCCGCGCCGTCGATCACGCAGACGTCGGCGTGCTTGCCGGGCTCCAGCGTGCCCAGGGCCGACTGCCACTTGAGGATGGCGGCGGCGTCGCGGGTGATCATCGCGACGAGGTCGCGTGGACTGAACAGGTCGTGCAGCACGTGGTGCGAATAGAGCCAGGCCACCTTCAGCTCGCCCAGCAGGTTCTTGCTGCCGGAAGGCGACCAGTCGCTGCCCAGCCCGATGGGCACCTGCGCGGCGCGTGCGGCATCGACGCGCGCCGTGTCGCCGTACAGCAGCAGGTTGCTCAGCGGCGACCAGACCATCGAGCCGCCGTGCTCGTGCAGCACCGTGAAGTCCTGCGGCAGCAGGCCGGCGGCGTGGATGCCCGTGAAGGTATCGTTGATGGCCCATTCGTCCGGCGCCACCTCGAGCGCCAGGAAGTGCCGCCGGGCCGCGGAATCCGACTGCCCCGCGCGCGTCACGCCTTCGCTCAGGTGCAGCAGGAAGCAGCTGTGTTCCTTGCCCAGCCTGGCCAGGAACTTGCGCGCGTCCTTGGCGTCGATGTCGGCGATGCGCGCGTCCGCGTCGGACAGGTCGGCCTGCTCGGTGTGTTCGACATTGCGCAGGATGCCGCGGAAGAAGCGTTGCACGCCGGCGTTGCTGTTGAGCATGATGCCCTGGCTGGTGGTGCAGCCGCCCAGCAGGCATTTGCACTCGACGTAACGCACCAGCGGCGCCAGCAGGGCGGGGCGGCCGGATGCGTCGCGATGCTCGCCGATCACCGTCATCGGCCCGCTGATCAGCTTGCGGTAGTCCGGATGCGTCGGCCACTGTCCGCGGTCCTGGTACAGCTTGGGCACCGGGCTCCAGAGCGGCAGCGCGTTGTAGGCCAGGTGATTGTGCAACTCGATGAAGCCCGGAAAGATCGTGCCGTGCGTGGGCGTGACGGGCGTGTCCTCGAAGCCGGGCGGCACCGCCTGCGTGCGCGGCTGTGCCGCCACGACGCGGCCCTTGGCGATGTACAGGACGGCGTCCGTCAGCACGTGGAAGGCGTCGTCCATCGAGACCACGCGGCCGCCCAGCGCGATCCGGGGGCCCGACAGCGGATCGACCGGCGGGGCCCGGCGCCCGAGCAGTGCGAGGTCGTCGACGGCGGATCCGGCCTGCGCCTGTTCGCCCGTCAGCGGGAACCAGTGGCGCGCCAGCATCGTCAGTCCACGATGCCGGCCGGCACCGTGATCGTGATGTCGCGCCGCTTGGCCAGCTCGGTGGCGCCGACCCGCACGGCCCAGCCGTCGTGCTCGTGCATCCACGCGGGCAGGCCGGCCGGAAAGTCGGCTTCGGGGACGGCCACGCGATCGCCATCGGCCCACGTGCTGCCGTAGTGCGCCAGGGCGACGGCCGCGTCCGGATGCGCGATCGCCGGCGACAGCAGGTCGAGCGCGGCGTTCCAGTTCTGCAGCAGCTTGGCCGTGGCCGCCGCCAGCTTGGTCTTGTCGCCCTTGGACGAGCTCTCGGGCTCGGTCGGGTGGGTCACCGGCGCATAGGCCACGTGCACGGCCTGGCCGGCGGGGGTGGCGCGCCACTGCGTCCAGGCCTTGTCCGCCGCCTGGCCCAGCGCAATGACCGCCTCGACGCGGCCGTCCGCCAGCAAGGCGGCGAGCCAGCGGTTGCGATAGTCGATCAGCGGCTGCGAGTGCTGGGTGGCGGACTTGACGCCGCCGTAGACGCTGTACAGCCAGGTGTTGATGCAGGCGTAGCTGCGCGTCACGCCCAGCTTGGCCAGCAGCCCTTGCAGCCGGCGGCCGGCTTCGCCGACCAGGATCCGCCGCACGATCGTCTCGTGCTGGGCCGGGTCCTGCCCGATCACCAGGACGCGCGCCAGCCGTCGAGCCGGCCGCGATGGAACACCGGACCCCATTCGACGCGGAACTGGTCGGGTGGATAGACATCGGCTTCGGGATAGCCGGCGCACAGGCTCAGGTAGGGCTCGGCGACGTAGCCTGGATCGAAGGCGTGAGGCATTCGCATCTCCTCGGAGATGGCGCTGGGACGGCGTCGCTGCGAGTATGGCGCCGCGGGGCGGGCCAGGCAAAGCCGGCTTCTAGGGGCTGCAAGGCGGGGCGCTCCTGCGTGATTTCGCGCCTTTCGCAGGAGGGGATTGCGGTTGCCCATGGCGCCATGCGGCAGTAGGCTCGTCGCCAGGCCCCACCGAGCGGCCTTGTGCTGCGGCTTCGCGAAAGGACTTTCCCCATGAGCAACGCCAAGCGGCTCGCCCTCGTCACGGGCGGCACCGGCGGCCTCGGCCAGGCCATCTGCAAGCAGCTCGCCGACGACGGCTTGGCGGTCGTGGCGCTGCACACGCCGGGCAACAGCCGCGTCGGCGACTGGCTCGCTGAGCGCGAGCGCGAAGGCCATGCCTTCATCTGCGAACCCGCGGACGTCGCCGACTTCGACTCCTGCGCCCGCGCGGTCGCGGACATCCGCAGCAGGTTCGGGCCGGTCTCGGTGCTGGTCAACAACGCGGGCATCACGCAGGACGCGAGCTTTCGCAGGATGACGCTCGCGCAATGGCAGCAGGTGCTGCGCGTCAACCTCGATTCGATGTTCAACATGACCAAGCCGGTAATCGAGGACATGCTCGCGGCGCGCTGGGGACGCATCGTCAACATCTCGTCGGTCAACGGCGAGCGGGGCGCCTTCGGACAGGCCAACTATGCGGCGTCCAAGGCCGGCATCCATGGCTTTACCAAGTCGCTGGCCATCGAGTTCGCGAGCAAGGGCATCACCGTCAACACGGTGTCGCCCGGCTACCTGCGAACGGCCATGGTCGAGAAGGTGCCGCAGGACGTGCTCGAGTCGCGCATCCTGCCGCAGATCCCGGCCGGCCGCCTCGGCGAGCCCGACGAGATCGCGCAGCTGGTCGGCTACCTCGTGTCCGAGCGCGGCGGCTTCGTCAATGGGGCGAACCTGTCGATCAACGGCGGACAGCACATGGCGTGAACGGGCCCGGCCGGCCGCGAGCGCGTGTTCTAGCGAAGGTTCTTGCGCCAGATGGCAACGATGATCAGGCCGTAGGCAATCACGCGCGGGCCATAGAAGAGCGGGTGGTCGTCGGCCATGTGCAGGATCGCCGAGCCGCCGCGGACGACGCCTTCGAGCGTGAAGGACAGCGCGAAGAAGATGAAGAAGCTGTCGCGCGTGCTGCTCCAGAAGCGCAGGAAGAACAGCGCGATCACGAAGCAGGCGACCGAGATGGCCCCGGCCAGGTAGAAGTCCAGCGCATTCACCGGTCATCTCCCCACACGAGGCCGAAGATCAGCAGCAGCAGGGCTGCCAGCGTGGTCGCCAGGCGCTGCGGCGAGAGATCGACTTCGACCAGGATCAACTTGTCGATCACCAGCAGCACGTTGCTGACGGTCAGTCCGGCAAAGCACAGGGCGCTCCAGAACAGCAGCCTGGCGCGGTTCGTTCGCCAGCCTCGCCACAAGAGCGCGCAGCAGGCGAAGGCCGTCAGCGCGCACATGAAATAGATCAGCGGTCCCATTTCATTCCTGCTTTCTGCGCAGGCGGAACGCGTCTGCGAATTCGACGGCGCGCCGTTCCTGCCTCGAGTGGATGAGCGCGGCCACGTCCACGACGTTGACGGCGTAGACCTCGGCCAGCTTGTCGATCATGGGGGCCATCGCGGGGCCCGGGTTCCATCGGAACGTCCGTTCGACGTCGCCTGGCGCAGCCAGGCCCGAGTCGCAAAGCTGGACCAGCAATTCCGCGCCCAGCGCCGCGGGCAGGAAAAGTCGCTGTGCCAATTCCTCCGCGTTCCAAAGCGACGTCGGCTTGGCCCGCAGCAGCAGCATGGCCTCCAGGTAGGGCACGGACGGCACGCCGGTCAGGACGAATCGATAGACGTCGTCTGGTATTTGTCTTTTCATGCGCTCAGGGATTGTATTTGCATCGTTCATCTCGCCTGGCGGGTCGGACCCTAGCCACGCTGTCGCCGGCAAGACGTCGCGATACTCGCAGTGCTGCGGCGCGCGACCTGATCCTCATGGGATCGCACCGGCAGACTGCCCTGGCCAATGTCGTTCTGGGTTCGGTGGCCACGCAGGCGCTGGCCAGATGCAAGGTGCCAGTGCTGTTCATTCGTTGAGCGCGAGATCGTCCTGGCCGCCGGCGCCCCGCGTCAAGGCCGTCGCTTGCCGATCCCTCCATCGCGGGCAGCATCGAGACGAGCACGCCGTCCTTCAGGATGACGTGGCGGTACAGGGCTGCGGCTGAACGGCACGCGCTGAACGGGGCTTGGGGCCAAGTGAGTCAACCCCGCGATTCACGCGCTCGTCGCAGCCCTTGTAGGCAGGCGCAACAACGAGGCCACCGGCACGGGCGGGACTCCAGCTTCGATCAGCGGATGCCCGCCGCGATCTCTGGGCCAACTTCCAAATCGCGGCGGGGGCGGTGGACCTACTCCAGAAATTCCGGGAAGGGCGGCATCGCGGCAAAGTCCTCTGGCGCGTGCTGGATGATCACACGAGCGTTCGTGTTGGCTTTGATCCGGGCAAAACGGTCCATCGACGCCATCGTGTCTGCGCGATCGTTGATGCGAGGGACCAGCCCCTTCTCGAAATTCTGCCTTGTATGGTAGAGATCGCCTGAAATCAGCAAGACGCCGGACTTGGGCATATTGACCATGAGGGATCGGTGTCCGCGCGTATGCCCCGGCATCTTTAGAGTCTTGACGGTTCCATCGCCAAAGACGTCATGGTCGTCATCAGCGTCGATGACCTTTGAGTGAGCAAGCGGCGCGACCTGCGCCAAGTCGACACCAAAGGGCGTGGGCTTTCCCCTGGCTGCTGCGAGCTCCGAGCCCGCAATGATGAAAGTCGCCTTGGGGAACAAGCCGATGTTGCCCGCGTGATCGAAATGGAGGTGGGAGATGCCGACGTAGCGCACGTCGTCGGGCTTCAGGCCGATCTGAGCAAGCTGCGACGCAATCGTCTTCTTGACTGAAAAGTGACCGCCAAACTTTTCGACGCCGTTGGGCTTGGCTGCGAGCTTGTCGCCCAAGCCGGTGTCCCAAAGCATCCACTCCTTTCCATGCTGGATGAGGTAGCAGGGCGTGGGCAAAGCGATGGGCTTTCCGTCGTACTCCCCAGTATCGGAAAAGACGTCGCCCACTTTGAATTCGGTCAGACCGCAGTCGAGTGTATACAGCCTCATCGGAGTGGATGAGCTGGGCTTTCCCGACTCCTGCGCCGCAAGGGGCGATGAGAGCACGACTGCGATCGCCGAAGTGAAAAGGGCTGCGGACAAGCGTCGATTGGCCATTTCCAAAGTTCCTTTACGCCGGATCCGAGCTGTAGAGCAGGTTGAGTTTGCGCGCCGCAGCGGCCGTCAACAGGACGGTGACATCCGCAGCGTCATCCAGGCGGGCGCCTATCCTGAACGAGGGCTTGCCTGCGCTGATGTCGAAGCGAATTCCTTGAACGAGGCCGCTGTCCAATTCGATGCCATCGGTATAGCGCTCCGTCTCCTGGGGTATTTTTGGCTGCTCGGACATGCGCTTAATCTGTTGCCTGGCGGCTTGCGAGCATACGTCGACCACCAATAGGACGCTCTCGCATTCTTGCTGTATTTGCTCGCAATCTTGCTGTTGCCGCGCGAGCCTTGCCTGGCCGATGGGAAGGAGAGGGCGTGTCAGGCGTGCGAGTTGCTCGGCCGAATTCGCCGGCCCAGCATCCTAGGAAGCGAACGAGATGGCATGAGCGACAGCTGTCTTGATCTGCTGCGCGAACATCTTGGTCCCATCTTCCCGGGAGACTCCGAGCACGGCGTGTTGATAGGCGTCTCCCAGCGTCAGCGCCACAACCTCCCCGGCGACTTTGAGCGCATGTCTCGGGGCTACGCCTCCTGCCTCCAGGAGCGCCGCAAGCCGCAGGCGGATGGCACGCATTCCTGACTCATTGAACGCTTGAGCCACCGTCGGTAGCCGCCAACCGTCGGCGACCACCACCCGATATAGCGCGAGTGCGTCGGGTTCGATGAGTGCAGAGACGAAAGCGCGGAGCTCACCGGTGAGTCTTTCAGCGAATGGCTTGCTCGCGGTTGCCGCAGGCGCATTCTCGATGCTGTGCCGCATCTGCCCACACATCTCGATGACGAGTCCTTCGAAAAGGGCTTCCTTGCTCGCAAAGTGCCGGTACAAGGTCATCTTGGCAATGCCTCCCTCAGCGGCGACTCGATCGAGTGTCGCACCGCCGAGTCCGTCTCGAAGAAGGATGGGCCGAGCAGCTGCCAGTATCGACGTACGTTTTTCCGCCATCCGCAAGCGTCGAGGATCGTCTTCACGCCATTTTCTCGGGCTGGTGCCTCCGTCCTGGATGTGCTGTTCGGTCATGTTTCTGACTTGCGATACGGGTTCGTATCAAGTCATGTTATCAGGATTGCATATCCACCCAACGCTGTAGGTGTCCACTCAGCGATTGCAGGTGTGAGTCATGCTCATTTAATATCGGATGGTCGAACGCATTGGCAATTTTCGATGCTCTGGCAAGACCGTTCGCCGATGTGTGAGTTGGCATGCAAAAAGGCGCCAATGCCTGGTGCCTGCATGGAACTGAGCGCTGCTCTGGCAGCGCTTCCGCTGCAGTGCCATCGCCCCGGGCACGGCTCGGTACGGAAGGAAGCTGACGAACCAGTCGCCCGGTGCCTATGTCGAGTCGATTCGATTGGCGAATGCCCGGCGCTTGCTCGCGCTATCGGATCTGTCGATTGCAGAAATCGCGTTGCGCTGCGGGTACCAACGCCCGGTTCAGTTCGGGGTCGCCTTCAAACGACGTGTCGGCTTGGCCCCATCGGAGTATCGAGCGCGGCAACGCTCGGAACCGGCATTGAACGACGTGTGGCCTGAAAACGCCTGATGTCGCCGAACATGTCTTCGGCGTGGAACGTCGTGTGGTCCATCGAATCAAGGGGGACGCTGGTATCGCGTCAGGCTTTCAGTCGCCTGCGTTTCGTGCTCGACTCGAGGGTTCGGAATGCTTGCTGCACATCGGCATGAAAGCGCTGCATGGCGGCAATTTCAACGCTGCGAGCGCCGAAGCCGTCCATGAAGACGTTGGTCAACTGCATTGCCGTCTCGTCCAGCGACGGCTTTCGGCCGGAGGCTACGTAACCCCAGAGAACGTGCTCCATCGAGCCAAAGACGACGTCGCGCATCAGTCGGATCGGAACATCCTGCCTCAATTCACCAGTCTCGCATCCTTCTGCCAATGACTTGGTCAAGGGTGCGGTGTAGCGCCTCTTGAATTCGAGGATGATGTCGGAAAAGGCTTCGTCCACATTGCGGCCTTCTCCAAGAACAAGTGCGCACAGTCCGGTTCCTTCGCCCATCAGGTGACCCAGGTGCCGCCGAACAACGAAATGAAGTCGAGCACGAACTCCAGGAATCGCGGGTACGTCACGCTCGAGCTCGGTGCTGATCTCGTCGTACCAACGTCGCAGCACCTCGATGCACAACTGGCGCTTGCTGCCGAAGTAAGCGAAAACGGTCGCCTCCGAGCAGCCCACGCGCTGCGCGATCTCCGCAGTCGTCGCGCGTTCGTATCCACGCTCAGTGAACACAGCCCCGGCGGCTGACAGCAGACTTTCGATCGTGCGCTCAGATTTCTGCCCGCGAGCCTGCCGGGGAGCGGCAGGGGGAGCTTCCCGCTTGGCGTGGGGGCGTCTTTGCGTACTCGTCATTGGCCAATGATACTGGCAGAGCGTGGGCCCTTCCTCGGCCTGTTCGGGCAAGGGTGCCGGCGGCGTCAAGGATGCATCCTGGCTCCGTCCGTGATCTTCTCGACCCTCTTCTTGGTGTCGCGCAGGGCCACGCCCACGATGCGAGCATCGTGCTTGCCGAATTTCGCAAACACGGCGCGATTGGCCGCATCATGGCCGGTGGTGAACATTTCCTCGGTGTAGACCGACGTATTCGCGCCTTTCTCGATGGCGCGGTTGTGGATCTTGCTCAAAGTCTCCGCGTCGGCTGCCATGCAGATGATGGGTTGGCCGCACAGTGCGTTGAAGAAATTGCCTTGCGCGTCGACGTACGGCTTGCCCATGATGTCCGGGTGTCGCGCCGTGATCCCGCTGACAAGGAAGGCCGTCACGTTGAGCTTTTGCCAGACGGGCAGGTCGTCCCGGATGACGACTGCGATCTTTGTGTCGAATCGGACGACGTCCGTCGACTGGGCAGGGGGTGTTTGAGCGGTGAGCTCCGGTGCGGCTTCCATTTGCATATTCCCAGGTGATTGGCTTGGAGGTACTTGTGAGCAGGCGCGCGAGTGTCAATCGATGTCAGGCGTCGCAAGCGGCCTGAACTGATCGTCGAAGGCCTCTAGCGACGGCATCGGGATCACGGCTCGTTTGTCGATCAGAGAGACCTCGGAGTGCAGGCGCTCGAGCATCTGCTTGCGGTCGTCGTCGCCTACATAGGGAACGTGGAATGCGTAGAAGGGCTCGTAGACTGTGAAGCCGACGTACCCGAGCGTGCCTTGCAGCAGGTGGCGCAGCATTCCGTTGAGTTCCCCGTGCAGGGCGTGACGTCCGAACATGTGATCTCGACCACCGAGCGATGCGACGACCAAGGCGCGCTTGCCCACCATCCCGGCGTGATCGTAGACTCGACGGCCCCCGTAAAAGACGCCTGACAGGAAGACTCGGTCGATCCAGCCCTTGAGTTGGGCCGGCACGGAATACCAGAAGATCGGAAAGACGAGTACGAGCAAGTCTGCGCGCAGGACGTTGCGTACCTCGGCGGCGATATCGCCGGCGAGATGCTTGCCGCTCCAGGCATGCCGCTGCTCGAGGCTGTAGACGAGGTGGTCGGCGCGCTGCCGGTGCTCGAAGTCGGCCGCAGAGGCAACCGCGTTGAAGCCGCTCGCGGCCAAGTCTGTTTGAGTCACTTCCCATCCGGTTCCGACAAGGCCTGCGCGCACGGTGTCCCGCATGGCGGCGACGAAGGAACGAGGTTCCGGGTGGCAATAGACGATGTGAGCTTGCTTTTCACTCATGTTGAGCTGTCTTGCGCGTGACGACGTTCGATGGCCGTACTAAAACTGAGTGCAGATCACATAGCCGACTTGGCGGGCCACGTAGGTGCCGCCATTGCGTGTGATCTGCGCTTGGAGGTGGCGCACATGAATATGTGTGAGTAATGCTCACATCATAAGCGGAAGCTGGCTGTGCTGCAACGCTCCGTGAGCTGCTCCCCACAGGGAAGGGGCGTCGACCGCTCCCGCGGGATCGCTCCTCGGCCGCCCGCCACCAACTGCAGCGGGTCAGGGTTCCTGCGTGGATTGGTTGTCGGCAGAAGGCTTCGGGGCCGGTGGATCGCTTCGAGATGAAATCAACAGCACATCATTCGGCCGCCCGCTGCTTGCCCTTGAGTCTGGCTTCGCGTTCGCCTGGCGCCGACGCCTGCCGGGCCTGCGCAGGCTCCGACTCCTCGCCGCGCGACCCGGCCGGACTGGGCGATACCGCCGCACGTGCGGCGTGCTGCAACAACTCCTGCCGCCGCAGGTGGAGCATGTCGAGTTCGCCCTGCAACTCCTTCAGCGGGAATTGGCGCCTCAAGTCGGCCAAGGCGGCCTGCGCGGACTCGTATCGCCTGTTGGCTTCGGAAGCCTGCTTGCGGAGCGCGGCGGCGGGCTCGCGTCCCTGCCGCGCGGCCTCGACCTTCTCGCCCTCCCATTGCCTGATCGCCGTGCGGGCAAGCCTGCGCCGAACGGTCACCGCGGCTTCCCAGTGGCTCCTCAGGTTCGGCGCCTGCGGCCTGAGCCTCATGAGATCTTGAATCTCCTGGCCGGCGTCGGCGATGGCGCTGTCCAGGCCGCGCAGGTCCTCCCGTTGTTCTGGAGACAGGTTGCGCAGGTCAATGTCCGTCGAACCGATGGACTCGAGCGAGCCGCCGGTCGTCCCGATGCGGCTGAGCTCCGAGCGGCTGTCGTCGATGTCCGACTTCCAGATGAAGTCCTCCTCGGTGTGCAGGGTTCGCGGTGGCGACTGGGTGCGTCTCGCAGACCAGATCCGCGGCAGCCTGTCCGGGGCGGTCGCAGCGGAGCTTGGCGATAAATCGGTCGGCGGGGGAAGCGCCGCGCCGGACGGGCCAGCGCGGGTCAGCACCGGCTCCCCCGCGTCGCCGGCGATCGTCGCGCCAAGGGCCGGTCTCCCTCGCCCCGCCGCCGCCGGGAGCGTCGCCACGCGGCGGTCGCCGTCGGCCACGGGGCCAACGGCGTCCTCGCCACCCCCTTGAGGTGTCTGCTGAACGCGACGTGCCGCCTCGGCGTCCGACCCCAAGCTCACGCGCGGCGGCCGGCTGCCCGCCCGCGTCGGGCCCGTCCTCGTCGGCAGCCGCTGCAAGGGCACCGGCGCCTGTGCGCCGCCCTCGGCTGCCGCGCCGGGCGTCTGGCCCGTGCCGTCGCCCCCCGGCCGGCGCTGCAGCAGTTCGCGAAGTCCGCAACTGCTGTTCTTGAGGCCGGAGATCGTGTTGCCCATCGCTTGTCCCGAGATTGCGCTTGTAAAACATACGCGTCGGCAGCCCTTGTGGCGGCCGGCGCGCGCACGTTTGAAGCGCAATGCGAAGCCCCGGTGGCAGGGCAGAAAGGTCGGCGCCGACCGGCTGGAGCGTGCAACCCGATCCCGGCGGGGCGCTTCCTACCCTTGGCCGGCCAGCATCTTGCTGCGCGGCGCGAACGCGCGTACGGCCGCGCGCTGCGAGTCCTCGTTCGGCACTTGCCATCCCGGACGCGCTTGAGGGCGCGCGCCGTCGATGCGCAGGAGGGCGCCACTGGTGAATGCGGAAGCAGGACAGAGCAAGAAGACGATGGCTGCAGCGATTTCGGCCTCTGTTCCCATTCTTCCGAGCGGCACCGTGTCGGGCAGTCCGGCGAGCATGGGCCTCGCCGCTTCGGGATACTGATCCATGCCACTGGAATCGATGTAGCCTGGCGCGACGGCATTCACCCGTACGCCACGGGATCCCCATTCGGCAGCCGCCGTCTCTGTCAGGCTCAGCATGCCAGCCCTGGCCGCACCGCTGTGCGCCATCAGTGGCATAGAACCCCAGATATCTGCAATCACGTTGACGATCGCTCCGCCACGCTGCTGCATGCTGCGCAGGAAGCACTGGCGCATCATGAGGAAGGTGCCGGCCAGATTGTTGTCCACCACCGCTCTGAATCCGTTCGGCGAGATGTCTTCGAGCCGGCTGATGTACTGCCCGCCTGCGTTGTTGACAAGGCCATCGATCCCTCCTCTGGCTTGAATCAACTCGCCGATCACGACCTCCACCCGCTCTGCATCACGGGTGTCGCAACGCCAGGCGGAGGCATCCAGCCCCCGGGAGGCCAGTTCCAGTCGGACTGCCTCGAGCTTCGCCTCGGTTCGACCCAGGAGTGCCACATGGGCGCCCAGGGAGGCAAGCTCCAGGGCGACTGCTCGGCCGATGCCGGAGCCCGCCCCCGTCACGACGATCGTCTGGCCCAGAAAGAGGTTGGCGGCGAAGATGGAACGGTGGTTGTCTTGCATCGACGGATCATTGGTTGCGCGGGTATCTGCATTATGTGAGTGACGATCAAATCGTTCACGACGATCAGCGATTTGTGTTGTTCAACAGCACATGAAGTCGCCGTTGAGCGAATACGTGATGTAGACTCACAACTGTCACCAAGTCCTGTTCAAGCTTCAAAAGTGGCCGCGATGCATCCTTCCGAGTCACAAGCCATCCTCTGGAGCCAGGAGGATGCCGTTTTGCACCTCCGATTGAATCGGCCAGACAAGCGCAATGCGCTGACGATGCCGATGTTCGAGGCACTTTCGACCGCCATTGAAGCGGCCGAGAACGATGATGGTGTCAAAGCATTGTTGGTGAGTGGTTCGGGGGTCGCCTTCTGCGCCGGGCACGACTTGGAAGCGTTTGCCGCCTGGCCGCAGCTTCGTCCAACGGATCCCGTGCCGCGGTTCTTGAAACTGATCGCTTCGGCCACCAAGCCCATGGTGTTGGCCGTGCACGGCGCTGCTGCGGGCATCGGCGTGACATGGATGCTTCATGCCGACCATGTCGTTGCGGCACCGGAGGCGAAATTCAGGCTTCCGTTCGTCGAGCTTGGCATCAGCCCGGAGGCGGGCAGCACATTGCTTCTTCCCGCGGTGGTCGGCCTGGGGCGTGCCCGCAAGCTTCTGATGTCCGCAACGGATTTCTCGGGATCCGAAGCGCACGCTTGGGGACTTGTCTCCGAGCTGGTGGAGGCGAGCAGCGTCCAAGAGGCTGCCGTGCGGGCCGCCCGTGCTCTGGCTGGGCGCGACGTGCCCGTGATGCGGCGACTCAAGGCTTGGCTAAGTCTCGACGACGCTCAGGTCCAGTCGCGCATCGACGAAGAGGTCGCCGAGATCAATGCCGCCATCCTGCGTCGGCGTGCCATGGGAGCGGCGCCATGAGCCAATCCCTGGGGGCAAGGCCAGAGCGAGGAGGCTCCATGCGCCGGAAAATGTTCGAGCGACTGCACGACCTACGCTTGCTTCCATCGACCAAGCAAGCGAATGCCTAGGCCCGATCGCGGCGTTGTAGTGTGCAAGCTTGGAGTTGGTCATGCAAAGCGCTGGCTTGACGAATGACACCTCGTCACGGTTTCCCCGTGCGGCGTGCAGCGCCGACATTCGGCGAAATCGGCACGTCGCCATCGACCGGATCGACGATCTCATCCTGGACATCTTGCGGCGAGAGGCGAGAATTTCGAACAGCCGGCTTGCGGAGCGCGTCAACCTTTCCGCATCGGCGGTCTACGAGAGAGTCCGGCGGCTCGAGCGAAACCGCTACATCCTCGGCTACCAGGCCCGGCTGTGCAGAGAAAAGCTCGGCATGAAGGTGATTGCCTTCATCGAAGTCAAGATCGAACGCGTCAGCCCGGACGTGATGCATCGATTTCAAAGGGCCGTTTCGGAGTCTCCCTGCATCCTTGAATGCCACATGGTGGCCGGCGCGTTCGACTACCTTTTGAAGGTTCTCGTCCCTGACTTCCGAAGCTGCGAGGAAGTGGGACGCGAGATCGGGGAACTGCCTGGCGTCAAGGAAGTGAGGATGCACGGGAACACGCCCTCGTCCGAGCGAGCAGACCTGCGGGAGAATCATTCGGACTGTGCCCGGCCGCTGATCGACGACATCGACAAGAGGTTGCTGCGGCTGCTGCAGGAAAGTGGCCGGCTCAACGGCGCCCAGCTTGCAATCGAGATGCGGCGGTCGACCCACGAAGTGCGGGAGCGCCTGTCGCGTCTGTGCCGTCAAGGCTTCATTCGCGACTACGTGGCCGTTCTCAATGAGGGCAAGCTCAAGACGCGGCTTCTGGTCTGCGCCTACGCCTCCATTCGTGCCTCCCGCTCTCCGACGGGCGTCAGCCAGGCGCTGAACCTTCTGGCATCGACCTGTCCGGAGATAGTCGAGTGGCACGCCGTAGCAGGCAACTTCGATTACCTCATCAAGACACGGGTGCCCACGCTGTCGCGTCATCAGGAGATCGTGACGACGCGTCTGTGGACGGTTCCGGGGGTCCATGAAATCCAGACCTTCGCTTGTCTGGCACAGGTCAAGAATACCGAACGCCTCCCGCTCTAGCCTGGAAGTTTCAGTCGTCGGGGACGCCCGCGTCAACGAGGAGCGAGCTGCGCACCCTTGTCCGCGTCGGGTGTCGCCCCGCGGCCCGCGCTGGTCTCGACTCGGTCGCGTCCGGCGTGCTTGGCGCGGTAGAGGGCCGCGTCGGCGCGCGCCACCAGCGAGGCGGCGTCTTCGCGGCCGTCCCACTGCGCCACTCCAAAGCTGGCGGTGACGGACCCCGCACGGCCGGCGTGCGTCGAACGCACCTGCAGGCGCAGGCCCTCGGCAACGAGCGCAGCCCCCGCCGTGTCGGTCTGCGGCAGCAGGGCGACGAATTCCTCGCCGCCGATTCTGGCCAGCGCGTCGATCCGACGCAGCCGCTGACGCGCCGCCGTGCTGACGGCGCGCAGCCTCTCGTCACCGGCCTCGTGCCCGAACTCGTCGTTGACGCGCTTGAAGTGGTCGATGTCGAAGATGGTCAGCGACAACGATCGAGCGTCGCGCCTGGCCGTTTCGAACGCCTGTGCGAGGAGGCGATCGAAGGCCCGGCGGTTGTGCAGGCCGGTGAGCGCGTCGGTGTCGGCAAGGCGGTCGAGCGCACGGTTCGCGTCGCTGAGGGGCAACAACACGATCCGGCTGAGCAGGACGTTCAAGGCGGACAACAGCAGCGCGAACACGCCCGCGAGCGCGACAAGGAAGTGGCCGAACGCCGCATCGGCCCGCTGCGCCTGCACTCGGGCGGGCATCGAGACGATCTGCGCGCCGATCGTCTCGCCCAGCTTCCAGCCGAAGCCGGTGCGGCCTGGATAGAGCTGCCGCATTGGCTGGGGTGCGTTGGCAGGGTCGCCGTCGGCCGGTTCGACAGATTGGTCGGATTGAGTGCCACTTCGCGGTACCGGTAGCCCGGGTAGTCGCGGTAGAGCAGGTCGAGCGTCCGGCGTGCCGCGAATGCCGGCACCGCCGCCGGCATGAAGGCGTCGCGCCCCTCGGCGTCGACGCTCGGCTTGACGTGGCCTATGACGAAATTGCGCACCGCCAGCGCGGTCTGCATATGCAACCGAGCCTCGTATGCCAGACCCTCGTTGGTCAGCCGCGACGTCTCGTAACGGTAGTACCCGGCACTGCCGAGCAGCCCCGCACCGAAGCAGGCGAAAAGGATCAGGTTCAGGCGAAAGCGCAGACTCATGGTGGCGTCGCCGGCGAAAGAGGGCTCGCGAGTGGGCGGCCTCTTGTCTGTCGGCAAGCCGGCGCCGGACTTGAGCGCTCCTCAGTCCTCTTCAATCCGGACCGCGGAATCTGCGCCGGACTTGGCGGCGACTGAGTGCCGAGCCGTGGCGACCCGGGACAACCCCGTCGCAAGGCGACCGAGCGGCGGCTGCTGCGGTCACCAGCCCGAGGGAGCCTGTCGGGTCGCCTCATAGTGGGCGATTGCCTGCTCGAGCTTGTGATACTCCTCGCAAGAACGGGCGCAGACGACTGCCAGCGCTTGCAGCCGCTGACGCGCGCCGGCCACGTCGCCCTGCTGCAGCTTGAGCTCGCCGGAGTACTCCAGCGCGCCGCGGTGCCGCGGCTCGATTCGAAGGGCCGCCTCGTACTCGGCCTGCGCGGCCTGCAAGTCGGGATGCGGCAGCATGCGCAGCGTCAGCCCCATGAGGTTGTGCCAGTCGGCGCTGCCGGTGTCATCGATGCGCCGAAGTTCAGTGAGGGCCGCCGTGAATCGACCGGCAGCGATGTCCGAGCGGACGCCGGCCAGGAGGTCGGGACTGGCCTGGGCGGGACCGGTGTCGGAAGCCGACGCGGCGACCCACGCCAGCGATAACCAGGCGGCGCAGAAACGAAGGGTTGGTGAGCGTTTGGTCATGGCGGCCACTTTGTCCGCTGGCGCGGCCAGCGCTTGCCGCGTGCGATGCGAAGCAGCCCTGTTGCGAAGCGTCATGCGTCCAGGACGGGGCTTCGCACGGCGACCTGCGCGACGTGGTCGAACCAACCCGAACAGCGCGAGGCGATGCCAGGCCGCGCTCGCTTCGGAGGGCGGCGCGCGCCTTCGGAGTAGAGGCCTCGCATCTCGGCCGCGCGCGGTACCTTGGGTCGTCAAGCAGACCTGGAGCTACAGATGTCGATTCCCGCACTCCCACCCGTGGCGAGCACCTTGACGGCGCCGCTCGCCGTGCCCGTCCAGACGCCGGCGCCCGCCGCGCCGTCGGCCGCGCTGTTCGAACAGCTGATGGCACCGCAAATGAGCTCCAAGCCGGACGCCAACGACGACGACGAGGACGACGCGTCGTGAAGCAACCATCCTTCGCAGTGCTCGCAGCGGCGCTTGCCGCGGGACTGCCCGCCGCCGCAAGCGCGCAGCCATCATCGTCGGACACGCAGGCCGCGCCGGTGCCGGCCAAACGCGCCGAGCGCGCGCAGCCGGACGACGCATACGGCACGCTGCCGACCCTCATCGCCGGCCCCGCCGCGCGCGAGGCGCTGGGTGGCACGGTGCCCTGGCGCAGCCGTCGCTTCGTCTACAAGGCCGAGAGCAGGCGCCTGGGCGACGTGCTCAACGACTTTGGCGCCGCCCAGGCCGTTCCCGTGGTGGTCGGCGACGGCGTCGAAGGCGTCGTGCAAGCCAGCTTCGACACCTCTCCGGACAATTTCCTGGCGGCAGTGTCGCGCGCCTACGGGCTGATCTGGTACTACGACGGGGCGGCGCTGTACTTCTACCCGGCACGCGCGCTGCGCAGCCGATTCTTCCGCCTCGAGGGCTATAGCGGAGCCCAGGTGCAAAGGCTGCTGAGCTCGCTGAAGCTGCTCGACCCGCGCTATCCGCTGCGGTATGACGAGACGGAAAACACCTTGCTGGTCTACGGGCCGCCCAGGCACGTTGAGCTGGCCAGTGCGGCCATCGAGGCGCTGGACGCGGGAGCCAGCGAGCGCGGGAGTTCGACCGTGCGTGTGTTTCCCATGCACTACGCCTGGGCGGCGGACCGCCAGTTGGGCGGCCAGGTCGTCGCGGGCATGGCCTCCACGCTGCGCGGCGTCTATGGCGGCGGGGGTGTCGGCGGCGCCGTTGGCGCGGTCGCCTCGGCCGCGGCCCAACGCACCGGCAGCGCGGCGGGCAATGCGTTGATGAGCAAGTCCATCGCGCTGCAGAAGACCTACGGCATGGACGCGATCGGCGGATCGCCGCAAACCTCTGCGGCATCGGGCGCGAGCGCGCAGCCCGATTCCATCACAGGGTCGGCGCCGCGCGGCCTGCGAAGTCCAGTCGAGAGCGACAAGGATGCCGACGCGCCGACGTTCCAGGCCGACGAGGGGACCAACTCGGTGATCGTGCGCGGCGCCCCCGCGCGAATGGACGAATACGCCGAGATCATCCGTCGTCTCGATGTCCCGCCCACGCTCGTCGAGCTGGAGGCGACCATCATCGACGTGAGCGACGATTCGCTCGATGCGCTGGGCGTCGACTGGTCGTTCAGGAACGCGAAGTCCAGCGTGTCCATCACATCGCCGGCCGGCGTCAGCAATGGCGTCAGCACGTACTCCATCGGTACCCTGTGGGCGAACGCCGGCCGGCAGCTGCTGGCCAACATCAACGCGCTCGCGTCCAAGGGCAAGGCCCGCATCGTGTCCAAGCCGCGCGTGCTCGGCGTGGCCAACCGCGCGGCGAGCATGCAGGAGTCGCGGATCGTGAGCGTGCGCGTGTCGGGGAACCTGGACTCGAGCCTGTACCAGGTCGAGGCCGGCACGCTGCTCAACGTGACGCCGCAAGTGGTGAGCTACGGCGACGCCATGCGCTTCAAGTTGTCCGTCTACATCCGCGACGGCAATTTCGAGACCAACGTGGTCGACCAGATCCCGATCGTCAAGCGCACGGAGATCAGCACCGAGGCCCAGCTCGCCGAAGGCGAGGGCCTGCTGATCGGCGGCATCGCCCTGGAAAGCGAAACCGACTCGACGAGCGGGGTGCCCTTGCTGTCGAAGATTCCCCTGTTGGGCGCCGCCTTCCGCTGGCAACAGACCGGCCACAGCCGCAGCGAGCGGCTGTTCCTGATCACGCCGCGCCTGGTGCGCGACCCGGAGCTCCTGAGCCGGGGCGACGGCGGCGGCTTTGCCGCCCCGGTACCGCCGGCGGCTGACTCGCCCGGCGCGCTCCCAATCGATGGTGCGGCTTCGGGGACGACGCCGACGCCCGCTGCCAGCGCCGCTTCGACGCCGTCGCCGATGCCTGCCGCGAGCTCCGATACGGCGCCCCTTGCGGCGCCGACGCCGTCGCCAGCCGCTTCCCAGGCGCACTGAGCGGCTAAAAGGGATTCGCGCATCATGAAGCAGCTTCGCATCCTCACCGGCCGCCACGCCGGCACTCGCATAAGGTTGGTCCATCCCCAGTGCACGCTCGGGGCCGATGACGACACCGACGTGCAGATCTCGGGCTGGAAACAGCCCACCATCACTCTCAGCATCGAGGAAGGAAGCAACGTGGTGCAATGGGCGCCGACAGCCGGCACGCAGGCAACTGCGGCACTCGAGGACTTCGTGCCGCGCTGCTTCGGCGACGTCGTTCTGTGCGTCGGTCCGCTGAGCAACAACGGCTGGCCCAGCGACGTCCAGCTCCTCAAACGCTTGCTGGAACAGCCCAAGCCCACGAGCGCGGCGCCTGGTCGCCGGCCGTCTCGGCTGATGACCCTTGGCGGCGGCGCCAGCGCGCTGCTGCTGGCCGCGTTCGCAAGCGTCGTCGTGCAGCACACGCGCGAGGCGCAGGCACACGAGACGCAGGTGCCGCTGACGCAGCAGGTGACGCTGGCGCTGCAGCGAGCCGGCATGGCGGGTCTCGAGGTCGACGCCAAGGACGGCGCCCACGCGACGATTTCCGGGCTCGTGCCCGGCCAGGCCGCACTGCAGCGCATCCAGGCGCTGGCCAAAGGCTTTCCCGCCGGCGCGGTCGTCACGCGCGTGAGCACCGCCGACGATGTCTCGCGTGCCATCTCGGACGCCTTGCAGATCACGTCCGTGCGGGTCGACTATCGCGGCGCCGGGGTCTTTGCCGTCAGCGGCGAAGCGCCCGACGCGAAGACGCTGAGCGCGAGCGTCCAGCGCATCGCGCACGACATCGGACCCGCCGTCAAGCGCATCGACGTCGCCGTGAAGGAGGCGCCGGCGGCAGAGACCGCCCACCTGGACGCGATGCTCGTCACGCCCGAACTTCAGTACGTGCAGACGCGCGACGGCACCAAGCACCTCATCGTATCCAGCCCCGCAGGCGCGAGCTGGCCCGTCGTCGAATGATCACCGCCTACAGTCCAACCCAACAGGAGAACCACACCATGGACGCTACACCGCAATCGGACTCCAACGCACTCGCAGACCTTGCGAACCTGGAGAAGGTACTCACCGAAGACCTCGACGGCGAGCGCGCCCGGCTGATGATCGCCTACTTCGACGAAGTGGCCAAGAGCGCCGAGCAGTCTATCCAGACCGCCACGCATGACACGGAACGGCAGCTCGCGTCGCAGCTGACGCAGGGCTTCTTCGCCGCCAAGCGCGTCGTCGTTCATGTGTGGGAGACGCTGCACGCGTCGACCCTGACGGTCTGACCGGTGCAAGGGAGACCTGCGATGAACGATCAGTACATTCCGCCCCAGCGCCCATCCGACTCAGGCGACACCGGTGACGCGAGTCCCGGCTACCCGAGCGTCTATCGCCAGCTGATGGCCGTCGGACTGCTGGGCACCTGCTATCGCGCCGGTGACGATGCGACGACCATCAACGACGCCGTCGAGGCGACGTTGGCCGACACCTCGTCATTTCGCATCTACCGCGCGCTCGTCCAGGGCATCGCAGGCGACCCGGCGTTGGCGGCGGAGGAAGTCCTTCAGCGGCACGAACGCGGCGACGACGACGATCGCTCGAAAGTCGCGCTGGCGATGTCCCTGATGCTCGCGGGCGATCCCGAGTGGAAGCCCCTCGTCGAGAACGTGCTGGCTGTCAGCAACGACCAGGTCGCGCGTGAAGCAGCGACCGAACTCGTCCAGTATCTGGTCGCCCTGTCCTGAGGGCGCGGCGCCAGGAGCGCCGGCTCGAAGCCTGGGCGAAGAACCCTAACGGGCGTGTCCGCGCCCATCCCGCGCGGCGACGCGCAAATCTTTGGAATGGAGTCTCAAATGTCAGCAATCGGAAGCAACTTCAACCCCACGGGCCAGATGAGCGCCTATGGCACGCAAACCTCGCAGCAAGCGCTGACCGAGGGCGCCTCGACGACGGCGGAGCAGACCATGGTGGCCAACGCCTCGACCGGCATGGCGGCCCAGTCCGCGATGACGGGCATCGAGCAGCAGTACGCGATCGCCGCCATCGAGAACGCGAAGACCAACGCCGAGATGGTGGGCAAGTTCATCAAGGGCATGTCCAGCGCGGCCAAGGAACTGGCGGGCTGACGGGCCCGTCACTACCGACATTCAAGGAGAAACACCATGAAGACTAATTCGACGGGCCGACCTGGCGGCGATTACAAGGCGAACCGCAGACCGCACCCGGAGGAACTGGCCCAGATGCCGGGCGGCAAACAACGCCCCGGCGTCGCCGGCAGCCTGAACCTCAAGACTCTGCAGAGCATGCAGGGACAGCTGAAGAACGTCCTGAAGATGGGCCAGCAGCTGTCCGAAATGATGAACACGCTGCAGACGGCCAGCAAGCTGATGGGCCAGCTCAAGCAGCTCCAGCAGACGATGGGCGCAGGCGGCCAAGGAGGCGGCGTGGCAGGGCTGCTCGGCGGCGGGCAGATGATGCCGTTGATGCAGCTGCTGCAGCAGCTCATGGGCGCGCAGGCCGGCGGCGCACCGGGGGCTGGAGGCAGCGTGGGCGCACCCCGCGGCGCCCCCGCAGCCGGCGCTGCGTGCGGCGCAACCGGCGAACCAGGCGGCATGGGCGGCATGGGCGGCATGGGCGGCATGGGCGGCATGAGCGGCATGGGCGGCATGGGCGGCATGCACGGCACGAGTGGCACGCACGGCATGAGCGGCGTGAGCGAGGCGGGGAGGGCGGGTGCGCCCGCCGGCGCGGCAGCCCCCGGCGTCGTCCCGGGCATGGAGCAGGCACTGCAGCAGGTGGTCGGCAGCCTGGAAATGACCGCCGCCAATGCAGCCATGAAGTTCGCTCAGGGCCTGCAGGCGGCAGGCAACGGCGTGATGGCGCAAGCGTTGAACGGTGAGGGCGGCCGGGCGGGCACGGGCGCCCGGCTGGCGGGCACCAACGTCCAGCCCAACTTCGCCATCATGGCTTGACGGAAAGCGGGGTCCACGATGCACGCGACACTCGAGCGCAAGGAACTCTTCTGTGGAATGGTCGACGTCCTGAACGCCGCCATCAGCCACCAACTGATGGAGGAGGCCGACTCGCTCCTGCGAAGCCTCAGGGCGCTTCGCCCGAACATGGTCGAGCTCGACACCTTCGAAGCCTGGATCGCGATGCGTCGTGGCCACTTGCAGGACGCGGTGCGCCTGCTGCGGCACATGGAGGAACGCTGCCACACGGGCGGCGCCCCCTTCGCCAAGGCACTGCTCTCGTTCTGTCTCTATTCGGTCGGGGATCCGACCTGGCGCATCAATGCGCAGCAGGTGATCGACGGCAACGAGAATCCGGCCGCCACGGGACTCGTGCGCCTGCTGCTGCCAGGCGGGGCCGCTGCGCAAGAGCCGGCTGCCGAGGCGGCGCCACCAACCGTCGCCGATCCCGGATTGTCGATGGGCGCGTTTCTGCGCGCATGACGAGGAGCACAGCATGAGCATGTCGATCGAACCCGTCGGCGCCGTCACAGGCGTCCTGGAGCAGGCGTCCACGAAGACGCCGGAGATGGGCCAGTTGGCGGACAAGTTCAACCGCCTGATGGCACACGATCCGCAGGCGGCCGACTTCAACCGGCCGACCCGCAACGACCACGCATCGGTCGCCAGCCAGATGCTGGGCCAGGAAGACAAGATGTTGAACCAGACGCTCAAGTCGATCCAGGACTTCGGCGTCAAGGCCCCCGGCATGTCACTCCAGGAGATGACCGCCAAGCACATCGAGCTGGTCTACCAGATGACCTCGGCGCAGATGCAGTTCAATTCGGGCGCGCACGTCGCGCAGAGCCTGAAGTCCGGACTGTCCACGCTGATGAAGAATTCCTGACGTGCCCGGCGCCTGGGCGCGCCACGCCCCGGCGGATCTGGTCCGCCGGGGCGAAGCTCGTTCATCGTTGAGCACCCAAGGCCGACGGCCCGCGGCGCAGGCCGCTCGCCCCACGTCGGACCGGACGATGCTTGGCGTTGCTCGGACGCCTCGAAGCTGCGCGCGCGTGCCGCCCGCCGAACCGGCGACCGCGACACGATGGCGTACCTGGCCGTTCAAAGAAGGGTCAGCACCTTTCGAACGTACTGCTGCGTCTCGTCGAACGGCGGCACCCGATTGCCGCTGCGCTGCACGGCGCCTTCGCCGGCGTTGTACGCAGCGACCACGAGATCGAGGCGGCCGCCGAACATCTCCATGAGCGCATGGAGGTAGCGCGCTGCGACCTCGATGTTCACGCGGGGGTCGAAGAGTTGCCCCTTGTCCTCGACGCCGAAGCGGCGGCCCGTGGCGGGCATCACCTGCATCAAGCCCAGCGCGCCCTTGTTGGAGATCGCATTCGGGTTGTAGCGCGACTCCACGAACATCACGGCGGCCAGCAGCGAGCGCGACACGCCATTGCGGCGCGCGGCGTCCTGCAGCCAGGGCTCGAAGGCGGCCGGCGGTTGTGGCGG
>Ga0209759_1000334_pt1 | contig 62007 bp, 53 predicted proteins | sample AraplaCL_Col_mMS_FD_184261 | JGI IMG/M metagenome (GOLD analysis project Ga0209759, IMG submission 184261) | Arabidopsis root microbial communities from the University of North Carolina, USA - plate scrape CL_Col_mMS (SPAdes) (version 2) | ecosystem: Host-associated > Plants > Roots >...
GTCGCCGGAGGAACGCGACGAGCTCGACGGGCTCTACGAGTGCATTCTGTGCGCGAGCTGCTCGACGTCGTGCCCGAGCTTCTGGTGGAACCCGGACAAGTTCGTGGGCCCGGCGGGTCTGTTGCAGGCGTACCGCTTCATCGCGGACAGCCGCGATCAGGCCACGGGCGAGCGGCTCGATAACCTGGAAGATCCGTACCGGCTGTTCCGCTGCCACACCATCATGAACTGCGTCGACGTCTGCCCGAAGGGGCTGAACCCGACCAAGGCGATTGGCAAGATCAAGGAATTGATGGTTCGCCGCACTGTCTGACGCGCATCGTCGCTGCTTCGGCTGGAGTCCTGTTCTGGGACTCCAGCATCCCCCTTACCTCACCTGTCCGCGATTTTCTGATTCGCTTAATTAGTTTTCGCGCGCCGCAATACCTCACGACGTGAGCCAATCCGAATCGCCGGGGTCCATCCCCGCGCGACATTGGCGGCACAAGCAGCCACGACGCATACGCTGTTACAAAAAATTCCCGCCGACGCATTTCGTAAGACCTAAATTCCATTGCATTCATGCTGCCGGTGCCCGCCGCCAGCGTTAAGCAAGTCGTAGCCGACGCGCTGGCGGTCTCCAGCGCTCGCGGCCTGCAATGGTCCACGCGGTAGTGAGTTGGCGAGTAAAAGATGCTGAACAAGAAGCGCCGATGCTGTCGTTATGACTCATGCAAAGAGGCGCAATCTCCCCACGTTGCTTAGCAGCCGCCAGCGTGCTACCGGTCTGCCCGTCGCAGGTCGCTTATGGAGGAGGAGTCTTCTATGTCCTGCAACAAGCATGGTCTACTTGTGTTCGGCATTCCGCTCGCCCTCGCCTTGACGGCCAGCGCGTCGGCCTCGGCCGCGCCGGTTTTGGCGTCGGGTCCGAGTCCGTTTGCCAGCTGCAACATCGGCGGGCCGGGCACCGTCTATGTGAATGCGGAGGTCGAGCCGTGGCTGGCCGTGAATCCGGCCAATCCTTCAAATCTGATTGCCGTGTGGCAGCAGGACCGCTGGTCGAACGGCGGCTCACATGGTCTCGTGGCAGCGTCTTCGTTCGACGGCGGCCATACGTGGGCTGAAACGCCCCAGCCTTTCAGCCTGTGCGCGAATGGACTACCGTATGAACGCGCGTCCGACCCGTGGGTTTCGTTTGGACCGGACGGCACCGCCTACTCCGTGTCGATCTCGTTCAACCAGTCGAACAACAGCAACGCCGTCGGCGCCGCCGTGTCGAAGGACGGGGGCCAAACGTGGAGCAACCTGAGCATTCTGATTGCGGATAACGAACCGTCGTTGCAATTCTTCAACGACAAGGAGTCGGTGACCGCGAATCCGATCAAGGCAGGCGTCGCTTATGCGGTCTGGGACCGCCTCGAACTGCCGAACGGCAATCCCTACGCGAACCTGCATACCGCGGCTTACCGCGGACCATCCCTATTCTCGAAGACCGTGGACGGCGGCCTCACGTGGAGCGCGCCGTCAGTCATCGTGAACGTGCCGTCGCGCCAGCAGACCATCGGCAATCAGATCGTCGTCAACTCGCAGGACGGAACGCTGTATGACTTCTTCGACCTGATCAGTCCGCCCTTCTCGAAAGCGGCGGGCAAGGTCGCGTTCATCAAATCGACCGATGACGGCGCCACGTGGACCAAGCCGCAAATCATCTCCGGACTGCAGACCGTCTCCGTCACGGATCCGAACACAGGCGAACCGGTGCGTACGGGAGACATCATTCCCGAGCCTGCAATCGATCCAGCGACCGGCCAGCTCTACGTGGTGTGGCAGGATTCGCGCTTTAACGGCGGCCAGTACGACGAGATTGCGCTGTCTACCTCGACGGACGGCGGCCAGAGCTGGAGCGCACCCGTGCGCGTCAACACACCCTCTGGAAGGCCGGCGTTCAATCCGAGCGTGCGTGTCAACGCGGCGGGAACGGTTGCGATCACCTACTACGACTTCCGCACCCTCCAGGCCGGCAATACGGCCACGTTGCCCACCGACTATTGGCGAACCACCTCGACGGACGGCGGCAAAACTTTCGGCGGAGAGCTGCATCTGGCGGGCTCGTTCGATCTGAAGACCGCGCCGAATGCCGAGGGCTTCTTCGTAGGCGACTACCAGGGATTGGATGCGCGCGGAACGTCATTCGTGCCGCTGTTCGTGCAGACCAACTCGGGTAACACGTTAAATCGCACGGACGTGTTCGCTGCACCCTAGTCGTCGAAAATCGCGCCGCCGGCGCGGCCTGATCGCCGGGAAGCCTCTGGCGATCAGGCAAGGCACGCTGAATGGCGCTTACAGATAGCTGCAGACGTAGTCGAGCGTTTCGACGACGTCGATATCAAAGCGGCTCTTGCCGGGCACCGAAAACGATTCGCCGGCGGTGTAGGTTGTCCACTCGTCGCTGCCTTCCAGGCGGATGCGGCATTGACCGGCCTGGACTTCCATCAGCTCCGGCGCGTCCGTGCCGAAATTGAGCGTGCCCGGCAGAATGACGCCGAGCGTCTTGCGCGTGCCGTCGGCGAAAAGCACGGTATGAGAGACGCACTTGCCGTCGAAATACACGTTGGCGCGTTTGATAACGGAAACCTGGTCGAATTGCGTTGCGGCCGTCATGGCGGTGTTCCTGTGAGTCGTCGTGAAGGGATGTGTGGCGCCGCGCGGCGGCTGCCTTGCTGTTCGAGGTTTGCGCCGACCGTCCCGGGCAGCTTGCGGTCAGGCCCAAGCTCGCCATCATACAGGCGAGCGCGGGCGTGCAACGACCTCGGTGCTAGTGCGGCGCTCAGCCGGCCGGGCGCCAGCGTCCGGAAGCCGGGCACACGATGACCGGTTCGCCATTCAGCAGGACCTGCTCTTCTTGCAGTTGCGATGCGGGTAAGGGCGCAACGTCGAAATCGATCTGAAGCACGCGGGCGACCTCCGTATTGTCGATCGGCAGCTCCCACGTCAGGAATATCTGCACGCAATCCGGGGCCAGTGTGAAGTCGTCCGCATTGAAGCCGCTGCTGTGGCGTCGAATGACGCCATGGGGCTGGCCCGTGTCGAATATCACGGCCGTGCCGCGCGTCAACGGAATGCGCTGACCCGTCGACGGGAAATGCACGTCGAAGCCCTGGTCCTCGGTAAGGAAGAGGTTGCAGAAGGCCGCGCCGCCATACTGCGCGGCGTCGTGGTGATACCTCGCGCCGCGGCAGGCCATCAACGCGACATCGCTGGAGGCCAGCACATCGGCGAGTCCGAGAGAGCGCGTCCAGTCGGACATCGACTGCACGCAGCGGGTGTAATCCGCCCAGCGCACGCGCGTTCTGGCGAAAGGCATGGCCTCGACGTCGCCGGCTTCGAGATCCATCCGCGACGATGTTTCTCTCTCCCAGTCGGTGAGCACGTGACGTGGAGGCACGGGTATATCGACGACATGTGACAGCACGACGTCGCTCACGCTTCGACTGCGCAAGGCCTCGCCGGTGGAGAAATAGGAAATCAGCATGTGGCGCGCTTTCAGAGCGTTTGGAACCGGTGCAGCGTTTGCAGCAGTTGCAGCGTTTGCACCGTCTGCAGGACGAACGATCCGCGTATTGTAACGATTGCCAGCAACCGGCTTGACTGCGGCTGCAGCCAGTCTGAAGCGAATTCAGGAACGCAAAATGCGCGGCTTCAATCTTTCGTCTCGCTGCTCCCTTGCAAGCGGACAGCACTGGAGCCCCTATGCCGCAGTCGACAACACCGAAGCAGCGGACTTCCGAGCGCATCACACTAGCCCTGCAAGGAGGCGGCGCATTCGGCGCCTTTCAGGCCGGCGTGCTCCAAGCCTTGCATGAGGCCGGCATCAGGATCGACGCCTGCTGCGGGTCGTCCATCGGCGCGATCAATGCAGCGCTTTATTTTGGCAACGAACCGGCTCGCCGGATCGAGCGGCTGCGGGCGTTCTGGCATGGCGTGTCGGTGCCCGGCTCCGCGTGGCGCGAAGAGGCGCTGCACACGCTCTGGCCGCCGACGGGCGGCCTGCACTCGCGAACCCTGCGGCGCATGCTTGCCGAAGCGGATCAAACTTACGCGTTGCACCTCGGGTTGCCTGGATTTTTCGTACGCCGTGCCGACATCCCCTGGGTGATCGGCACCGGCAATCCGGGCGACGCCAGTGTGTTCGACACGCGCCCGTTGTCGCGCACGCTCTCAGACCTCTGCGATTTCGAACTGCTCAACCGCAGTTCCGTTCAAGTGAGCGTGGTCGCTGCGAATGCGGCCAGCGGCGCGGCCCACTACTTCAGCAATCATGACGGCGGGCTCGACGCGGCGAGGATCATGGCCTCGGGCGCCTTACCGCCCTGGTTTCCCGCAGTGGAAATAGACGGCGCGTGGTACTGGGACGGATCGCTCGCCACGGCAGCGCCGATGCGCCATCTCGTGGCCAATGCGCCCGCTGCTACACGCACGACGATTTTGCGCGCCGACTTGTGGAGCTGTGACGGCCCGCTCGCGGACAATCTCGTCGACGTCGACATTCGGATGAAAAACATCGAGCACGCAAGCCGCGCGGCTCTTTTCAACGACGCGTTGCAAGAATCGCAGAATCTGGAATCGCTGCTCGCCTACGCGCTGAGTCGTATCGACAGTTCGCAAAGACAGACGGATCCGCAATTGATCGAAGCGGCTGCGCTCGCGCAACCGAAAAACTTGCGCGTCGTCGGCATCGACTACGAGCGCTCGCAGTGCGAGGCGCACTTCAAGGACAGTCAGTTCGGCAAGACCGCCATCGACGAGCATTGGGCGAATGGGCGCCGCGCTGCAGAAGCGGCGTTGTCGCAGATCGACACTGCGTAGGCGCGTGGCGCAGACAGGCGGGCAGCCGCGCCGTCGCCGGCCACGCCACGCCACGCCATAGAAACGTTATGCCTGTGTATCGATCATGCCCGTGGTCTGCCCGGACTGGAGCATCAGTTGCGCCAGCTCCGCGGTGGCCATCTGAAGCGCTGCGGAAATCTGATTGACCTGGGCGGCCGCGCTCGCCGCGGAATCGGACGAGACGCCGTCGGTGCCCAATTGCGACTGCTTCGACGCGCGCGCCATCTGCTCCTCGGCTTGCGCGAGTTGTTGCTGCAACGACCTGATCAGCTGCTTGAGCCTCGTGATGGCGGTGCTTTCTGTTGAGCTACTACTGCCGCCTTGTGCCCCGCCGGCCTGGATTGCCGAACTACTCGCGCCAGTAAAGGACGCGCTCGTGCTCGAAGCGCTGCCGCTCGGGTTGGTGTCCGCGTTGGCGTTGTTGCCGACGGCGTCGGCGGAAGTACCCGCGGCGGTCGATGTTGTCTGCGCGTTGCCGGCGGCGTAATCGCCCGAAAGCGTGTTCTGGATCTGCATGGTCAAGTGGTTATCCTGTGCAAGGGATCAGATGGCAAGCCATGCATTGGCTATCGGCAAATTGCGCGCGATCCTTTAGGGCGCGCAGAAAATCCGCTTGATCGGGCCGTCGAGGGGAACGAGCTCTGCTAACCTGCGAAGGAAACCAAGTATCGCCTCTGCGACAAAGAGCAGGCGTCTGGGACGCCTCGCCGCGACGCAGTCTGAATCCCTATCTTTCACTTGCCGCGCGCTGGAGTTGCCAATTGCTTATTCGCCGACTCACCCCGTCCGATGCGCCGTCCTTTCAGACGTTGCGCCTTGCAGGCCTGAAGGAGACGCCAACTTCATTCGCGTCGAGCTATGAGGAGGAAATGCACCGTTCTCCTGATGACATAGCAGACCGTTTAGCTGCGAGAGACGACCGCGGCGTTTTCGGCGCATTCGAGGGCACGCGTCTCATTGGAATGGCGGGACTCGGGCGCGAGAACGTTGCGAAGCTGCGCCACAAAGCGTTTGTATGGGGCGTCTACGTCGCGGCCGATAAAAGAGGCCGTGGCGTGAGCAGGATGCTCGTCAGCGAGGTAGTCGGCTTTGCCCAGTCAGTGCCGGGCATCACGCAAATCAACTTGAACGTCAACGCATGCAACCACATTGCCATCCGGCTCTATACGTCGCTCGGCTTCAAACAGTTCGCGCTTGAACCGGCCTCCATGGTTGTCGATGGAAAGCCGTACGACGAGATCCATATGTCGTTGCGCTTCGAGCGCGAGGCGGCACCTACAAGCGACCATACGGCTGCGACAAAGCCTTCGCTGACTTGAGGAGATCTTCCAGCATCGCCGCGCGTTTCTCGGGTTCGGTATCGCGGCTCGTCATGAAGCACAGCGCCGCGACCGGAAGACCCGTGCGGTCGCGTATCGGCGCCGCCATGCACAGCCGGAAAGTGTGCGACAGGCCTTCCGTGCAGCAGTAACCCTCGTCCGCGGCGCGTTGCACGTCGCGAACGAAATCGTCGAATTCAATACGCCTGCCGTTGTCGAGAACGAAGTCCTCGTCCGGAATCAGGTTGCGGATTTCGTCCGCGCGCAAATGCGCGAGCAGCAAACGACCCGACGCCGTCCACGGAATCGGCACCTTCACGCCAATGTCGGAACTGATGTTGAACGGCCGCGAGCTGTTCTCCGACAACACCACCGTGTACTTGTTGCCTTCGAGCATGCACAACTGCGCGGTTTCGTCATGCGTTCGCACGAGCGCGAGAATGGCCTGATGCGCGCGGCTGATCAGATCGTTGTGAACCGCGTAGTCGGCGCCGTAGTAATGCATCTCACGGCCGAAGAACACGCTTCCGTCGGCGGTAGTTTCGAGCCAGCCTGCTTCCGTCAGCATGGTGACCAGTTCGTAAATGCTGGAACGCGGCGCGCCTGTGGCTTCGATCAACTCGCGCATCGTCATTGGCCGCCGCGCGATATGCAATTGCTTGAGAATGCCGATGACGCGGTCGACCCCCCTGGCCCTTGTTGATTCCGGTGCAGACATTCATTGAACTCCGTCAGCGATAGGGTTCGCAGTGTAACTGTTGTGTGACGCGAGTCCGGCGTGCGGCGAGCGGTGCGCCATCAACGCTGGTTCAAAGACGGTGCGAGGTTCCGCCGCGGCCTCAATCAATGATCGAGCACGCGATGCAGAAACTGCCGCGTGCGCTCGTTCTGCGGATTCACGAAGATCTGCTCCGGCGCGCCCTGCTCCGCGATCACGCCTTTATCCATGAACACGACGCGGTCGGCGGTCTTGCGCGCGAAGCCCATTTCGTGTGTGACGACGACCATCGTCATCCCGTCGCGCGCCAGTCCGCGCATCACTTCCGTCACTTCGCCGACGAGTTCCGGGTCGAGCGCGGACGTAGCTTCGTCGAAGAACATGATGCCCGGCTCGACGGCGAGCGCTCTTGCAATGGCCACGCGCTGCTGCTGGCCGCCGGAGAGCTGGCTCGGATAGTGTTCCGCGCGATCGGCCAGACCGACTCTGTCGAGCGCCTCCATGCCTCGCTTGCGCGCGTCGGCAGCACTCATCTTGCGAGCCTTGATCAATGCGAGCGTCACGTTGCCGAGCGCGGTCTTGTGCGGAAACAGATTGAACTGCTGGAACACCATGCCGACGTGTCCGCGAATTTCCTTCGCACGGCGCGCATCGTGAAGCGGGACGTCGTTGACCCACACCTCGCCGGCGTCGGCGGTTTCGAGGCCGCTCATGATGCGCAGCACCGTGCTCTTGCCGGAGCCCGACGCGCCGATCAGCACGAGCACTTCGCCCGGCCGCACGTCGAGATCGATTTCCTTCAGCACTTGAGTAGCGCCAAATGATTTGCCGACGCGGGTGAGTTTGATGATCGGCTTCGACGTAGTGACAGTGGTCATGACAGCAGGCTCCTTCTTCGGTCATGGTGGCGCACCCACTGCGACAGTGGAAAGCACACGATGAAATAAAGCACGGCAACGAGTCCATAAATCTCGACCGGTTTGCCGACCCGGTCGACAATGGCCTGCCCGCCGTGCATCAATTCCGACATGCCGATCATGCTGACAATCGACGTGTCCTTGATCAGCGACAGGTACTGGCCGATAAGCGGCGGCATCACGATCTTGCCGGTCTGCGGCAGGATCACGGAGAAGAACGTCTGCGTCTTGCTGAGGCCGAGAATCTGCGAGACTTCCCATTGGCCTTTCGGCACCGCCTCGATACCCGAGCGGAACACCTCTGCGATATAGGCGCCCTGATAGACGCTCAAACCGACGACGCCCGCTGCGAACACGTCGATTGCATAGCCGAAATACGACACGCCGAAGTAGATGAACATCAGCGTGATGAGCACCGGCGTGCCGCGAAAGAGTTCGGTATAAAGCCGCGCCAAGGTCGGCGTGCCCCACGGCCCAAATGACCGCAGCACGGCCGCAAGCAGGCCGATCAGTGTTCCGCCGACGATCGCCGCCGCCGACAGTAGCAGTGTTGCCAGCAGTCCCTGAAACAGGATCGCGAGGCTCGTCATCAACAATTCGCTCGACATGTTCAATCTCCGGTTTCGGCGCTCAGGTGCGGTCGGCCTGGCGTGCGACAAGGAAGAGCCGCCGCGTGCGTTTTTTCACCTCGAGCGGCGGATGAAACATGCGCGCCCCAATCTGGCCTGCGACCCACGAAAGCACGTTGCTGAGGAACAGATAGGCGATCAGCGTGATGGTGAACGTCTGGATATAGAGCAGCGTGCGCGCGTTGATGACCGTTGCGGTTCCGCTCAATTCAGGCAGCGCAATCGCCGACAACAACGACGTGCCCAGCAGCAACTGGATCAGGTTATTGACGATTGCCGGATAAACCGCACGCGCGGCCTGCGGCAACACGACTTCCATAAAAATCTGCGAGCGCTCGAGACCTAGAATGGACGCTGCCTCGACTTGCCCGCGCGGTACCGACTGGATGCCCGCGCGAAACACCTCGGCCAGATAGGCGCCGACATTCACACCCAACGCAATCACACCCGCTGTGTAAGCATTGAGCGTGACGCCGAGCGACGGCAAACCGAAGAACACGATAAAAATCTGCAACAGCACCGGCGTATTGCGGATCGCCTCGATATAAACACTCGCCATGCCGCGCAGCAGCCTCACGCGGGACGCACTCGCCAATGCGGTGAGCAAGCCGAGCAGCATCGCGAGGACGAAGGCCAGCAGCGTAACCTGAAGCGTCAGCCACGACGCGCGAACGAAATCGTTCAGATAACCCGCGAGGGTGACCCATTCATAGCTCATGGTTCCTCCGTCCGTCGCGCATCACGGCGCGTGCATGCAGTTAGTACTGCGGATTAAGCGGAAAACGCGGCTCGGCACCGAACCACTTTTTGTAAAGCTGCGCGTTCTGCTTCGACGCGTTGATGTTGAAGAGGAACAGGTTCAGGTAATTGAGCCACACCTGGTCGCCCGCCTTCACGCCGAAGGCGTTGTATTCGAGGGGAACCAGCGCCTCATTCGTGACAGTGAGATCCGGATCGAGCGACGCCTGATACGCGAGGAAGTTGTTGTCCTCGATCATTGCGTCAGCCTGGCCCTGCTTGACTGCGAGGATCGCCGCCTGCGAGCTGTCGAATTCCTGAATCTTCACCTGCATGTTCAGCGAACGCACTTCGTCGCCGTTCGTCGAACCCTTGACGGTCGCAATGGTGCGATTGGCCATGTCGTTGATCGATTTGATACCGCTGCTCTTCTTGACCAGCAGCGCCTCGCTCGCCACCACGTAGGGATTGGTGAACGCAATTTCCTTCGCGCGTTCCAGGTTGCGCGTGAAGTTGCAGAACACCACGTCGACCTTGCTGGTCTGCAGGTTCGGGATGCGGTTCGCGCTCGTCGTATTCACGACTTCGAGCTTGACGCCCATCTGCTTGGCCAGTTCTTTCGCGAGATCGACGTCGTAACCGTCAGGCTGGCCGTCCTTGTTGTAGAAGCCGAACGGCGCGAACGTGAGACAGTCGCCGACTCGCAGCGTGCCGCGCTGCAAGACCTGCTTGAGCGTCGAATCCGTGCCGGCGCTCTGCTCCGGCTGCGCCACCTTGGTACAGCCCACGAGCGCGAGCAACGCCGCCACGGCGAACAAAGAGGCGAATTTTGTGCTTTCCCTGACAAATCTCATTTTCGATCCCAATCTGGTGATGGAGCTTCGTGCGTGGAAGGAACGACAATCAGCATGGCCTGCGCGGCATGCACGGTCTCACGGACGGAAGCAATTGCGCGGTGGAGCCCGACTGTCTGATATATCGGACTTGTGTCCGATGCAGCAGATAGCGCCCAGTGTTTCATGGGAAAAAAATGATGGCAATGGGGTATACACCGTCGGAGGCGGTCGGTGAAGCTGACGGTGCGGGACGGCCGGAGACGGCCTGACCGTGCTGGCAGCGCCTCGGTTACTCGCGCGAGCCGAGGCGGCGGTGCCTCATCCGCGCGCGCCGCAGAGGGCCGCGGGCGCGGTCACGGTCGGTGACGAGGTGGAGGTGAGCTGAAGCGTGAGACGGACGAAGCTGGCGCTCCGGTGCGACTTGGCGCCAAGCCGGCGACAGGCAGCGTTGCTGCCTCTCCAGGGAAGCATGCGTCGGTTGGCGCATGCCGGCTGGAAGGAACTGCCGATGAAAACCGCGCGCATGTCTTGATGCACGCCCTCGCGGACACGCGCGACCGATCGCATCGGTCGCGCGCAATCCCATCGCCCGGCTTGCTCAGTGGTCGAGCTGCTGAATGCCGGCGAGTCGCCAGGCGTCACCGCCGCGCGCGCTGCGGACCATGCTCCACACTTCCTGGAACGGCTGGGCGGTCGGCGCATCGTCTTCGCGCATCTGGCCGTAGAAGCGCACGCTGACGAATGTTTCATCCGCCGTGCTTTCCACGCCGAGCACTTCGGCCTCCAGTTGCGGCACCTCGGTGCGATTCGGCTGGCTGCCGCGGTCTTCCAGGTCGCGCTTGAGCTGCGCGAACATCTCGGGCGTGGTCAGCTCGAACAGGTCGCCTTGCTCGTTGCGGTCCCAGGCCGCCTGAAGACGCATGAACAGGCTTTTCGCCGACGCGACCAGCTCCGCCTGGTCGAGCCCGAGCGGCTGCACCGGCGCATTGAATGTACCCGCTGCGCCCGCCGCGCCCGTCGGATTGGTCGCAGCGCGCTGCGTGCCGAAGAAGTGACTGTCGGACTGCGCGTGACCCGTCTGGTTCATGAACGGCGAGCCGTTGCCCTGCGAGCGGTTCGCGGTACCGTGACCATAAGCCAGGTCCGGACGACGCCGATTCGCGATAAAGCGGAACAGCATCACGCCGGCCATGACGACGAGGCCGATCAGCAGCAGGTTCGACAGCATTTGCGCGAGCCCGGCGCCGAGGCCGAGCGACGACAGCAGTGCGGCAATGCCGAAGCCGGCAGCAAGACCGGCGAGGGGGCCGAGCCAGCGGTTGCGCGCGGGTGCGGCGGCCGGCGCCTGCGCGGCCTGCTGCGTCGGCTGAGCTTGTTGGCTGCGCTGCGCGGGCGCGGATGGCGACGCCATCTGCGACTGTCGCCCGATGCTCTGGCTGCCGCCCACGCGCTTCGCTTCGGCGTCGTTGGCCGAGAGCGCACCGAGCGCGAGCACTGCCGCGAGACCGAGTGCCGCCGTACCGCGCGTCAACCTGCTGGCGACACGCCGGAACTGAGTGATGGCTTGGGTATGCATATCAACCTCTCCGTATGAATCAGGGCGCCCGCCGCGCGCGTCATGTTTCGCGCGCGAATGCCTTACGGACGGTAATTTTCTTCGGTCATCGACGCTGCCGCTGGTCTGCCGGCCAATTTCAATGTCCGACCTGTGAGCCTTCAATCTAGCCGAACTCTCGACGACGGAAAATTCGTATTTTTATTGCTGATCCTTCGTAAAAACCGTAACGTTGATGAATCGACGGAGGACGCGTGAATTTCAAGCATCTCTATTACTTCTGGGTCGCGGCGCACGCGGGCGGGATTGTGCGCGCGGGCGAGCAACTGCACGTCACGCCGCAAACGCTGAGCGGTCAGATCAAGCTGCTTGAGGAAGCGCTGGATAAAAAGCTCTTCAAAAAGAGCGGCCGCACGCTCGAACTCACCGATGCCGGGCGGCTCGCGCTCGACTACGCGGACGAGATTTTTTCCCTCGGCTCAGAACTGGAAAGCGCAGTGCGCCGGGAGCAGGAGGTCGGCACGCAATCGCGGTTTCGCGTGGGTATTGCCGACTCGGTGCCGAAGGCGATTGCGTACCGGCTGCTGGAGCCTGCGCTGAGCGCGCCGGTTTCACTGCGCGTGATCTGCCACGAGGGCAAGCTGCACGCGCTGCTCGCACAACTGGCGGTGCATCGCCTCGACCTGATCATCGCGGATGCGCCCATTCCCGCGGACGTCAACATCAAGGCGTTCAATCACCGGCTCGGCCGTTCCACGCTGAGCTGCTTCGGCGCGGCGTCGCTGCTGCAGGGCGTGCGCAAGCGCTTCCCGATGTCGCTCGGGCAGTTGCCGCTGCTGTTGCCGGGCACCGAGTCGGCGGTGCGCCGCAAGCTGGACCACTGGCTCGCGTCGCGCGCCATTTCACCGCGCATCGTCGGCGAATTCGACGACAGTGCGATGGCGCTTGCGTTCGGCCGCGAAGGACGCGGCCTGCTGTTCGCGCCGACCGTGCTGGAAAATCAGCTCCACGCAGAGCACAAACTGACGACCGTCGGCCAGATCAACACGATTGTTGAGGAGTTCTTCGCAATCTCGATCGAACGGCGCATCAGCCATCCGGCTGTGGCGATGATCATCGACGCCGCGCGCAGCGAACTCTTCAACGCGTAGCCCGTTGTGCTTCGCTTCACAGGCGAAAAAAAGCCACTCGCAAGGAGTGGCTTTCAGATATTTGGTGGGCCTCCCGTGAGTCGAACACGGCACCAACGGATTATGCTAACCAGCTACGGCTTTCGCCGCCCCTTTCGGGTTTGTGGTCTGGACTGTCTCTTGTCTTTACGACCTGCCCGTTCAGTCTCTACACGTTCTCTCGAAGAGAGCTTCGCTCGGGATTGCCACGCTGCATGACAGCAGAGGTTTCCCCGAATTTGAGCAGTTCTACCAGGGGGCAGAGCTAACTTACCCCAAGGCAACCCATTCATGACTCACCATGCCGAGCCGCATGGTTTAGGTGAGTCTTTGCTAAGTCCGCTGCTCTAACCAGGCATGAGCTAGAGGCCCTGAGAACTTGAGATTTTACCGTATCTCAACACGATTAATTCAAGACGATCAGCGAAAGGACCTGCGCAGAGCGGACCGCTTCGCCGAGTGGCCGCCATACTACACGAAAAAGGGGCCTCCGCAACCGCTTCGCCTTCTTGGCGAAACGGCCGGAGGCCCCTTTGAATCGCTGCCGGCGGACGCTGCTTCACGTGCCGCCGAAAGCGCTCGGGTTACCGCACCGATCAGTTCCCTTCGAGGAACGACTTCAGCTTGTCCGAGCGGCTCGGATGACGCAGCTTGCGCAGCGCCTTCGCCTCGATCTGGCGGATCCGCTCACGCGTCACGTCAAACTGCTTGCCGACTTCTTCAAGCGTGTGATCGGTGCTCATTTCGATACCGAAGCGCATGCGCAACACCTTCGCTTCGCGCGGCGTCAACGAATCGAGCACGTCCTTCACGACGTCGCGCATGCTCGCGTGCAACGCGGCGTCTGCGGGCGCCACCGTATTCGTGTCTTCGATGAAGTCGCCGAGATGCGAATCGTCGTCGTCGCCGATCGGCGTTTCCATGGAGATCGGCTCCTTCGCGATCTTCATGATCTTGCGGATCTTGTCTTCCGGCATTTCCATCTTCTCGGCGAGCGTGGCCGGATCCGGCTCAAGGCCGGTTTCCTGCAGAATCTGACGCGAGATGCGGTTCATCTTGTTGATCGTTTCGATCATGTGAACCGGAATACGGATGGTGCGCGCCTGGTCCGCGATCGAACGCGTAATGGCCTGGCGGATCCACCACGTTGCATACGTGGAGAACTTGTAGCCGCGACGGTATTCGAACTTGTCCACCGCCTTCATCAGGCCGATGTTGCCTTCCTGAATCAGGTCGAGGAACTGCAGACCGCGGTTCGTGTACTTCTTCGCAATCGAAATCACGAGACGCAGGTTCGCCTCGGTCATTTCGCGCTTGGCCTGACGCGCCTTCAGTTCGCCGGCCGCCATCTGACGGTTGGTTTCCTTCAGGTCCTTCAGCGGCAGCACCACGCGCGCCTGCAAATCCAGCAGACGCTGTTGCTGCTCGCGAATGGCCGGAATGTTCCGCGTGAGGATCGCGCTGTACGAATGACCTTCGGCGACGATCTTGTCGGCCCACTCCAGGTCCGTTTCGCTACCCGGAAAACGCGCGATGAATTCCGCGCGCGGCATGCCGCACTTGTCGACCACCGTATGCAGAATCTGACGCTCGACCTGACGCACTTCGTCCACTTGCGCACGCAGCGTGTCGCACAGACGCTCGACGGTGCGCGCGGTGAAGCGAATGGTCATCAGCTCGTTCTGGATGGTTTCCTGCGCCTTCAGATACGACTTGGACTTGTAGCCTTCCTTCTCGAACGCGCGACGCATCTTGTCGAACCATTCGCTGATCAGGGCGAATTTTTCGAGGGACGCACGCTTGAGCGCTTCCATTTGCGCCGCGTTGGCCGTGGCCTGCGCCGTGCCGTCGTCTTCTTCCTCGTCCTCTTCGTCCTCTTCCTCTTCTTCCTCGTCTTCGCTTTCGATCGCTTCCGCTTCCTGCACGGAGAAGCCGTCGGCGTCTTCCGCGTCGGCGTCGATCAGCCCGTCGACCAGTTCGTCGATGCGGATTTCCTCGTTCGCGACGCGCTCGGCCATGGCCAGAATGTCGGCGATCGTGGTCGGGCACGCGGAGATGGCCATGACCATGTGCTTCAGGCCGTCTTCAATCCGCTTGGCGATTTCGATTTCGCCTTCGCGCGTGAGCAGCTCGACCGTGCCCATTTCGCGCATGTACATGCGCACCGGGTCGGTCGTGCGGCCGAATTCGGAGTCGACGGTGGACAGCGCGACTTCGGCTTCCTCTTCCACTTCGTCGTCGGACGAAGCGGCGGGCGCGTTGTCGTTCAGCAGCAGCGTTTCGGCGTCCGGGGCCTGCTCGTAGACCGCCACGCCCATGTCGTTGAACGTGCTGATAATGCCTTCGATCGCCTCGGTCTCGGTAAAGTTGTCCGGCAGGTGATCGTTGATTTCAGCGTACGTGAGGAAGCCGCGCTCCTTGCCGAGCTTGATGAGCGCGCGGAGTTTCGAACGGCGCTCCTCGAGTTCCTCGACCGTGCCGGGCTGCGACGACGAAAACGCGTCTTTCAGCAGCGCCTTTTCCTTGGCGCGACGGTCGCGTGCCCTGGCCTTTTCCACTTTGCCGGAAGCGGCCACAGGGGTTTCTTCGCTCTGGGTTGCGTCGTCATCGACGGGTACTTCATTCAGCTTTTTCGTCATGGAGTTCGCCGTACCGGCTGTAGTCTCGACTCGCGGCTGGTGGACAACAGCCGGTTGAACCGTGGATACTGGAGTCTCGCGCACTGCCGCATCGTCCTGCGCGACAGCCGCTTCCCTTGCGCTTCTGACACCCGGCCGCCTCTCAGCCGGAGGTGGTACGGCTTGCGCCGACTTCTCCACCGCCTTTGCCACTCCTGTTGGCGCCGCTCGCGCGGCCGAAGTGGTCGAGGACTTCTTCCCGGCAGCCGGGGTAACGCTGGCAGCAGACGCTTTCCGGGCGGAAGAAACTAACTTGGCCGAGGTGACCTTTCCGGTCTGCTCCGTGGAGCGTGGGCCTGTTTTGCTCTTTCCGCCTGTCGTCTTTGCCATCGCATCGCCTTTTCGCCTTTGCTAGGAAAACCCTTTGAAAAACAAACCGCTGGAAACCTTTTATTATACCACTCAGGTTTCTGCGCCTCCGTCTACAAGCCGAGCTGGCGCTTCATGTCAGCCCGCTTCCGATTGAGCTCCGCGAGTTCCGCGAACTCCTCCGGCGTGTGCCGGGATTGCCGCGAAAGCTGCTCGAGACGATCGCAATAAGCGTCATAACGCATCTTCAGAATCGCCGCTTTCAGTTCCTCTCCGACAATCCTTTCCTGCTCGCGCCGCTCCTCGATGACGGTCGCATCTTCCGGGTCCTTCAGCAACAAATCCCGGACATTTTCATCATAGTCCAGAATTTTGCGAAAGATTTCCTCGAAAGTTGGGGCGTTTGCCCCGTTTCGCAATAGGTCGGAGAGCAACTGGAACTCCGCCGACTCGCCAAGTGCGCGCGCGTGCGTGGTCACTTCCTCGAACAGTTCGCCGTGCCGCGTCACGGTGAGGAGCGCCTGTTCCGCTTCTTCGTCCAGCACGGCGACGGTGCGCGGATACATCACAAGATTGCGCAGCGTCTTTTCCTCGATGCCGGTCACGCTGCGCCGGTCCTTGCGCGCCGGGGCCGAGCGCGCGGCCGCCGCAATGCGCGCATCGACCTCGCAGAGCGCGGCCACCTCGTCAAACGGCACGTCGAGCCGGTCGGCGAACATATGCATGATCTGCGCGCGCAGTGCGTTGGCCGGTAGCGCCTGCAAGAGCGGCTTGGCGTCGAACAGCGCGCGGGCCTTGCCTTCCGGCTGGTCCAGCTCCTTGCCGGCGAGCACCTCGTTCAGCATGAACTGCGACAGCGGCATGGCGCGCTCGACCTGCTCGGCGAACGCCTCGGTGCCGAATTCGCGCACGTAGCTGTCCGGGTCGTGCTCCGCGGGCAGAAACAGGAAGCGGATGGTCCGGTTGTCCGCCGCGTGCGGCAAACAGGCGTCCAACGCGCGCCGCGCGGCGCGCCGGCCGGCCGAGTCGCCGTCGAAACTGAAAATGACCGTGTCGGTCTGGCGCATCAGTTTCTGCACATGGACCGGCGTGCAGGCCGTGCCGAGCGTGGCGACCGCGTTCTGGAACCCCAATTGGGCCAGCGCGACCACGTCCATATAGCCTTCGACGACGAGCACGTAGCCCTGTTCCCGAATCGCGAGCCGCGCCTCGAAGAGCCCGTACAGTTCGCTGCCTTTGTTAAATAGCGGCGTTTCCGGCGAATTCAAATACTTCGGCTCGCCGCCGTCCAGCACGCGGCCGCCGAAGCCGATGACCTGTCCCTTTACGTTGCGTATCGGGAACATGATCCGCTCGCGAAAGCGGTCGTAGCGGCGGTTCTGGCCCTGCCCGTCCGATTTTTCGCTGACGATCACAAGACCTGATTCGACCAGCGAGTCGTCCCGATAGTTCGGAAAAGCGGCCTCGAGGTTCTGCCAGCCGTCGGGCGCGTAGCCGAGGCCGAAACGCGCCGCGATCTCGCCGGTCAGGCCGCGTTTTTTCAGGTACTGGATCGCGACCGGCGCGCCGCGCAGCTGCTTGCGATAGTAGTCGCAGGCCGTCTGCATCACGTCGGAGAGCGCCGTGGTGACCGCCTTCGAAGCCGCCGGGGAATAGCCGCCGACTCCTCCGCCTCCATAGCCGGGCGAAGGCTCGTTCGGCACCGTCAGGCCGACTGACTGCGCGAGTTCGTTGACGGCCTCGGGGAATGACGCGCCGACGTGTTCCATCAGGAAGCCGATCGCCGTCCCATGGGCGCCGCAGCCGAAGCAGTGATAGAACTGCTTGGTCGGACTCACCGTGAACGACGGGCTTTTCTCGTTATGGAACGGGCAGAGCCCCATGAAGTTCGCGCCGCCCTTCTTCAACTGCACATACCGGCCCACCACGTCGACGATATCGACGCGGTTGAGCAGGTCCTGCAGGAATGACGGAGGAATCACGGTAAATGACGCTGCCTGAAGGACTCAACGCCGCGCGCCGCCGTCTATGGCGGGCACGCGGACCAGACGGACGAATCGCGCGCTATTTGGCGAGCGCGGCTTTGACCTGCGCGGAAACCGCCGTCATGTCGGCGCGACCGGCGAGTTTCGGCTTCAGCACGCCCATCACCTTGCCCATGTCCTGCGGACCGGCGGCGCCGGTTTGCGCGACGGCGGCCTGCACCTCGGCCAAGATTTCCGCCTCCGACATCTGCTCGGGCATATACGTGGAAAGAATCGCCAGCTCGGCCTTTTCCTTGTCCGCGAGATCCATGCGGCCCGCGCCTTCGAACTGGCTGATCGAGTCCTTGCGCTGCTTGATCATCTTGTCGACGACGGCGGTCACCGCGGCGTCGTCGAGGGTGACGCGCTCGTCGACTTCACGTTGCTTGATCGCGGCGAGCAAGAGCCGGATCGTGCCAAGACGCTCAGTCTCGCGTGCGCGCATGGCGGCTTTCATATCGTCGTTGATCCGGTCTTTGAGGCTCATCACTCACCTGAATGCGTTGAAAGTTGAGAACCGGCCGCGTCGGCCCACACATCAGCATGCGCATGAACACAAACACCCGCTTGGGACGGCTTCCTCAAGCGGGTTGGCGCAATATGCGTAGTGGATGCGACCCTGCCGGCTGGTCTGAAGAGACCGTGTTTTCGGTGACAGTACCCGTTGTACCGTCACCGGTTGGATGCCGCTGCCCGTTGGCCCGGAACGGCGGCAACACCAGAATTAGTAGAACTTCTTTGGCAGCATCTGACTGCGCAGACGCTTGAAATGACGCTTGACCGCGGCTGCCTTCTTGCGCTTGCGCTCAGCTGTAGGCTTTTCGTAAAACTCGCGCGCACGAAGTTCAGTCAGCAAGCCGTTTTTCTCCATGGTGCGCTTGAAACGGCGCATGGCGACTTCAAACGGCTCGTTGTCTTTTACGCGGATGGTCGTCATTTTTCAATAACGGAACTTTGTAAAGGTTCAGGAGTATAGCAGAGCTTTTACACAAAGCCACCGCGCCGTCAAGCCCCACGAACATACTCGGCGGCGGCCTGGCCGGCCGCCACGCCCGACGCCCAGGCCCACTGAAAATTGTAGCCGCCGAGCCAGCCGGTCACGTCCACCGCCTCGCCGATAAAGTACAGGCCCGGCGCGCGGGCGCTCATCATGGTCGCCGACGAAAGATCGCGCGTGTCCACGCCGCCGCGCGTCACTTCGGCCTTGCGGTAGCCTTCCGTGCCGTTCGGCGTGAGCGTCCAGCGCGACAGCGCCTCGCCGATACGCCGCAGCGACTTGTCCGGCAGATCGGCGACGCGCGCCTCCGCGGGAATCTGGTGGGTCTCGAGCCACACGTGCGCGAGCCGCTGCGGCACCCATTCCGACAACAGATTCGCGATCTGCCGGCGCGTTCCGGTCTTCGCTTCGAGCAGCGCGGCAGCGGCGTCCCGGTTCGGCAGCAAATCGATGTGAATCGGCTCGCCCGGCTGCCAGTAGCTCGATATCTGCAACACGCCGGGCCCGGACAGGCCGCGGTGGGTGAGCAGCAGATCTTCTTCGAATTCGGCGCCGGTCTTTTTGTTGCCGGTCGCGATCCGCACCTCCAGCGACACACCCGAGAGCGCCGAAAAGGGCTCCCAGTCGGCGGCGGCAAACGTCAGCGGGACGAGCGCCGGGCGCGTGTCGATCAGCTTGTGGCCGAACTGCTTCGCGAGACGGAACGCGAAATCCGTCGCGCCGATTTTCGGAATCGACAAGCCGCCGGTGGCCACGACGAGCGCCCGCGCCGCAATCGCACCGGCGTTCGTGTCGAGCGTAAAGCGGCCTTCCGCGTCCTGCCTCACCTCCTGGACGGACAACGGCGTGCGCCAGGCGACGCGCCCCGCGTCGCACTCGTTCTTCAGCACATTGATGACCGCGTCGCTCGATTCGTTGCAAAACAGCTGCCCCTTGTGCTTCTCATGCCAGGTCACATGATGGCGCTTGAGCAAGGCCATGAAGTCGCGCGGCGTGTAGCGGGCGAGCGCCGAGCGGCAAAAATGCGGATTCGCCGACAAATAATTGCCGGGCCCCGCATACAGATTCGTGAAGTTGCAGCGGCCGCCGCCGGAAATGCGGATCTTTTCCGCGAGACGCTGCGAGTGATCGATCAGCACCACGCGCCGGCCCAATTGCCCGGCCACCGCCGCGCACATCATGCCGGCCGCGCCTGCGCCGATCACCGCGATATCGAAGGATTCCATGGGGCCGCATTGTACCTGCGCGTCTGCGAGGGCTTGGCCGCGCTGCTATACTTTCAGGCTTATCTTTTTGCGTTTTCGGGCTGCTCGGCAGAGCCTGCCAAACCCATCTCACATGCTCGTTCTCGGCATCGAAAGCTCCTGCGACGAAACCGGCCTCGCGCTCTACGACACGGAGCGTGGCCTGCTCGCGCACGCGCTGCATTCGCAGATCGCCATGCACCGCGAGTACGGCGGCGTCGTGCCCGAACTGGCCTCGCGCGACCATATCCGGCGCGCGCTGCCCTTGCTCGAAGAGGTGATGCAGCGCGCGGGCGCCGCACGCGGCGACATCGACGCCATTGCCTATACGCAAGGCCCGGGGCTCGCGGGCGCGCTGCTGGTCGGCGCGAGCGTGGCGAATTCGCTCGCCATGGCGTGGGACAAGCCGACCATCGGCATCCATCATCTGGAAGGGCACTTGCTGTCGCCGCTGCTCGTCAACGAGCCACCGCCGTTTCCGTTCGTGGCGCTGCTGGTGTCGGGCGGCCATACGCAGCTCATGCGCGTAACCGACGTGGGCGTGTACGAAACGCTCGGCGAAACGCTCGACGACGCCGCCGGCGAAGCTTTCGACAAAACCGCCAAGCTGCTCGGCCTCGGCTATCCGGGCGGGCCGGAAGTTTCGCGCATGGCGGAGTTCGGCACGCCGGGCGCGGTGGTCCTGCCGCGGCCCATGCTGCATTCCGGCGACCTCGATTTCAGCTTCAGCGGCCTGAAGACCGCCGTGCTCACGCACGCCAAAAAGCTCGGCGGCGCCAACATCTGCGAGCAGGCGAAGGCGGATCTGGCACGCGGTTTCGTCGACGCCGCCGTCGACGTGCTGGCCACGAAGTCGCTGGCCGCGCTCAAGCGCACGAAGCTGAACCGGCTCGTGGTCGCGGGCGGTGTGGGCGCGAACCGGCAATTGCGCGAGGCGCTTTCGGCGGCGGCGCACAAGCGCAACTTCTATGTGCACTACCCCGATCTGTCGCTGTGCACGGACAACGGCGCCATGATCGCGCTAGCCGGCGCATTGCGGCTGCAGCGTTGGCCCGAGCAATCGGGCAAAGACTACGCTTTTACGGTTAAGCCGCGCTGGGATCTGACGTCGCTTGCGCGCTAGGCGTCGGATTAGGCGTCGGATTACGCGCCACGATCTGACAGCCGAACATACAAAAGCCGCTCGAAAGAGCGGCTTTTTCATGAGGTCATTCTGACGTTCGAGATCGGATCTGTCGCTGCAGAGAACCGACTGCCGGCTTCAGACCACGCGCTTGTCACGCTCGATCACGGCATAGGCGCTGTGATTGTGGATCGACTCGAAGTTTTCCGCTTCCAGCACATACGCGACGATCCGCTCGTCCGCATTCAGACGCTGTGCGACGTCGCGCACCAGGTCCTCCACGAATTTCGGATTTTCGTAGGCGCGCTCGGTCACGAACTTCTCATCCGGACGCTTGAGCAGGCCCCACAGTTCGCACGACGCTTCTTCCTCGGCGATACGGATCAGGTCTTCCACCGCGATCTCGCCCGCCAGTTCCGCGTTGATGGTGACGTGCGAGCGCTGGTTGTGCGCGCCGTACTGCGAAATCTTCTTCGAACACGGGCAGAGGCTCGTGACCGGCACCATCACTTTGAGGAACAGGCGCGTCGCGCCATTGCGCGTCTCGCCGCTCAGCGTGACTTCGTAGTCGAGCAGGCTTTGCACGCCCGACACGGGCGCCGTCTTGTTCACGAAGTAGGGGAACGACACTTCGATGCGGCCCGCCTCGGCCTCGAGTTTTTCGAGCATCGCCGCGAGCATCGCGCGGAAGGTGGCCGGTTCGAGCGGCGCCTTGTTTTCTTCGAGCAACGCAACGAAGCGCGACATGTGCGTGCCTTTCTGATCGGCAGGCAAATGCACGTCGAGATTCCACGTGCCGACCGTCGGCTGCACGTCGCCACTGGATGTACGCACCGTCAGCGGATGGCGCACCGCCTTGACGCCAACCCGCTGAATCGGAATCTGTCGGGTATCGGGCGTGCTTTGCACGTCGGGCATCACAAAGGCGGGATTCATCTGATTCATGTTGTTGTCCTTTCAGGAAGACGCCGGCCCGCTCCCCAGTGGTTCGCTTCACGGGAGTTTCGTTGAAAGAGGAAACTTGCCCCGTTAGACGAACGCCCGATTGACGGCGTTCGCGAAGCGACGGGTTCGGGAGGCGCCAGTTGCCGCGCGAAGCAGAAATCGCAACGGCAAACGCCGGCCCCTGCCGGCGTTCCATGGTGGGCACAGCCCACCGGGTCACTTGTGATTTCCCTCGCCGCCCGCGCCGTTTATCGCGAGCCGCGCCGCGTGGCAGATCGAGGCGCTAACCGGTTGCTTAACCAGGAGGCTAAGCAACGTGCTTAAGCGACCCGCTTCACCGACGATTGACCGCCGACCGCACCGCTCGACAGAAAGCGCTCGCGAATCGACTTGGCGATGCCCGCGGCGTCCAGCCCGCATGCGGCAAGCAGCTTGGCCGGATCACCATGGTCGATGAAGCGGTCAGGGAGGCCCAATTGTAGTACGGGCCGCATAACCCCACTCTCGAGCAGGGCTTCGACGCATGCCGAGCCGGCGCCGCCCATCACGCAGCCTTCTTCGACAGTGACAATGGCGTCGTGCGTCTCTGCCAGTTCGCGCACGAGTTCGGCGTCGAGCGGCTTGACGAAACGCATGTTGGCCACCGTGGCGTCCAGCTGTTCAGCCGCGGCGAGTGACGGCGCGACCATCGTGCCGAACGCGAGGATCGCAATGCGCTTGCCCGCAGGCTGCGAGGTTTCGCGGCGCACTTCGCCCTTGCCGACCGGCAGCGCGGCCATTTGCTTGACCGTCGCGACGCCGGTCCCGGCGCCGCGCGGATAGCGAACCGCCGTCGGGCAAGACTGCTGCAGCGCCGTGTACAGCATCTGGCGAGACTCGTTTTCGTCCGACGGCACCATCACCATCATGTTCGGGATGCAGCGCATGAACGCGAGGTCGTACGCGCCCGCGTGCGTCGCGCCGTCCGCGCCGACCAGACCCGCACGGTCGATGGCGAACACCACCGGCAGGTTCTGCAGCGCGACGTCGTGAATCAGCTGGTCATAGGCGCGTTGCAGGAACGTGGAGTAGATCGCGACGACCGGCTTCATGCCCTCGGCGGCGAGGCCGCCCGCGAACGTAACCGCATGCTGCTCCGCGATGCCGACGTCGAAGTAGCGATCCGGGAAGCGCTTCTCGAACTCGACCATGCCCGAGCCTTCACGCATGGCCGGCGTGATGCCGACTACGCGCGAGTCCAGCTCGGCGGCGTCGCACAGCCACTCGCCGAACACCTGCGTGTAGGTTTTCTTCGACGGCGAGACAGCCGGCTTGATGCCCTCGGCCGGGTTGAACTTGCCCGGGCCGTGGTACAGCACCGGATCGGCCTCGGCAAGCTTGTAGCCCTGGCCCTTCTTCGTCACCACGTGCAGGAATTGCGGACCGCGCAGTTCCTTGATGTTCTGCAGCGTGGGAATGAGCGAATCCAGGTCGTGACCGTCGATCGGCCCGATGTAGTTGAAGCCGAATTCCTCGAACAGCGTAGCCGGCACGATCATGCCCTTCGCGTGCTCCTCCAGCTTGCGGGCCAGATCGAGCATGGGCGGAGCGACGCGCAGCACGCGCTCGACGCCCGCGCGCGCGGCCGCGTAGAAGCGGCCCGACATGAGCCGCGCCAGATGGCGGTTGAGCGCGCCGACCGGCGGCGAGATCGACATGTCGTTGTCGTTGAGGATGACGAGCAGCGGCACGTCGTCTTCGACGCCGGCGTTGTTCATCGCCTCGAAAGCCATGCCCGCCGTCATCGCACCGTCGCCGATCACCGCAATGCCCATGCGGTTGTCGCCCTGCAGCTTGCTCGCGATCGCCATGCCGAGCGCCGCCGAAATCGACGTGCTGGAGTGCGCCGTGCCGAACGTGTCGTATTCCGACTCGTCGCGCTTCGGAAAGCCCGAAATGCCGCCCAACTGACGCAGCGTGCTCATGCGGTCGCGGCGGCCGGTCAGGATCTTGTGCGGATACGTCTGATGGCCGACGTCCCACACGATGCGGTCGTGCGGCGTATCGAAGACGTAATGCAGAGCAATGGTCAACTCGACCGTGCCGAGGTTGGACGAGAGATGGCCGCCCGTCTGCGACACGCTGTCGAGCACAAAAGCGCGCAACTCGTCGGCAAGCGGTTGCAATTGGCGGCGATCGAGGCGGCGCAGGGCGGCCGGGTCGTCGATGGTTTTCAGCAAGTCGTACATCGTCGTTCCATTGTAGGAAAACTTACGCGCCCGCACTTCATACACGCGCCTTGTGGGGACGGCGCGCGGCGGCGGGCTTTCGCGTTCAGCTGACCCGGTTCACCACCAGGTCGGCCAATTCGGCCAGACGCTGCGCGCGCGCGCCGAACGGCGCGAGCGCAGCGTGCGCGTCGCTGCGCAACTGCGCGGCGAGCGCACGCGAAGCGTCGAGCCCAATAATCGACACGTAGGTCGGCTTGCCGTCCTTCGCGTCCTTGCCTGCTGTCTTGCCGAGCGTCGCGGAGTCGGTCGTGACGTCGAGAATGTCGTCGACGACCTGAAACGCGAGGCCGACCGCGGCCGAGTAAGCGTCGAGCGAACGCATGGCGTTCGCGTCCGGCGCTTCGCCCGCCAGCGCGCCCATGCGCACCGCGGCGCGCAGCAGCGCGCCGGTCTTCATGCGGTGCATGGTTTCGAGTTGCTCGCGCGTGAGTGTGTGGCCGACGCTCGCCAGGTCGATGGCCTGACCGCCGCACATGCCGATCGAACCGCTCGCAAGAGCCAGCTCGCGCACGAGCGCGGCCTGTTGCGCCGGCGCAAGAACGTCCGACGTCAGCGCGACGAATGCCTGCGATTGCAGCGCGTCGCCGACCAGCAGCGCCGTGGCTTCGTCATACTTGACGTGCACCGTGGGCTTGCCGCGACGCAGCGCGTCGTCGTCCATACAGGGCATGTCGTCGTGCACGAGCGAATACACGTGGATCATTTCGAGCGCCGCGGCGGCCGCGTCGAGGCACTCGGCGCGCGCACCGGTCAGCTCGCCTGCTGCATGGCACAGCAACGGGCGGACCCGCTTGCCGCCGCCCAGCACCGCGTAGCGCATGGCCTCGTGCAGTTTGGCGGGCTCGATAATTTCAGCCGGCAAATAATGTTCGAGTGCCGCTTCCACGCGCCCGAGCACCGAGCGCATCCATTGTTCGAATGTCATAGGTCGTCCCCGCTCTCAGTAGCGGCTGTTCCTGCTGTATTCACGGGCAAGGGCTTGAGCGTCTCGCCGTCGAGCACGCGCACCTGCTGCTCGACCTTCTCGAGCTGCTGCTGGCAAAACGCCACGAGAGCCGCGCCGCGCCGATAGGCGGAGAGCGACTCCTCGAGGCTCAGATTGCCGCTTTCCATGCGCGCGACGAGCCCTTCCAGCTCTGCCTGCGCCGCCTCGTAATTGTCGGGCAGGGGCGTGTTGTCGACGCCCTCGGCCGGGCCCGCAGCGGCATCGTTCGACGCGGTCTTCGCCATGAATGGTCGCAAAAATTAAAACAAGTCGGACATTCTACGGCAAAAGCGACAAATGGGATTTGCCAGCCCGCCTTCTGCCCGGTCGGCCGCCCGCGGGCGCCCCGCCAGTCTCGCAGAAAAAAATCGATCGGTCTGTGCCGAAAAGCCGAACTTTCCCGACATTTTTGACCCAAATCAGTGACTTAACCGCCCCAAGGAAGGGGAAACAGGTATAATCTCGGGCTCCCTAAATCGAATCTTCGATGGTTGGGTTGTTCACTGCTTTCACGTCTTCATCGGGAGTGGGAATGTCCAATCTGAGCAATGCATTGCAGTTGCGGTCTGTTCACAGCCAGCTGCCAGTCACGGCTTACTTTGACGAAGCGCTTCTAACGCGCGAAATCGAAACCCTTTTCAAGAAAGGTCCCCGTTACGTCGGGCACGATCTCATGGTGCCGGAGGTGGGGAATTATTTTGCCTTGCCGAGCGAGCGCGAGGGGCGGGTGCTCGTTCGCAACCAGCAATCGCAAGTCGAGCTGCTCTCCAACGTGTGCCGTCACCGCCAGGCCATCATGCTGAACGGCCGTGGCCATGCGGAGAATATCGTCTGCCCGCTGCATCGCTGGACGTACGACCTCAAAGGCGAACTTCTCGGCGCTCCGCATTTCGCGGACAACCCGTGCCTGAATCTCGGCGCCACCTCGCTGCAGAACTGGCAGGGGCTGCTGTTCGAAGCACAGGGCCGCAACGTCGCGCGCGATCTGGCCAACCTCGGCACCCGGCAACATTTCGACTTCTCGGGCTTCATGTTCGACCACGTCGAAGTGCACGAGTGCAACTACAACTGGAAGACCTTCATCGAGGTCTATCTGGAGGACTACCACGTCGCGCCGTTCCATCCGGGCCTCGGCAGCTTCGTCAATTGCGACGACCTCACGTGGGAATTCGGCGACTGGTACAGCGTGCAAACCGTCGGCGTGCACAAGGACCTGGAGCAGCCGGGCAGCCCCACGTACCGCAAATGGCATGACGAGGTGCTGCGCTTTCGCGGCGGCAATCCGCCCGAGTTCGGCGCGATCTGGATGGTGTACTACCCGGGCATCATGATCGAGTGGTATCCGCACGTGCTCGTCGTGTCATGGCTGCTTCCGCGCGGTCCGCAGAAAACCACCAACGTCGTGGAGTTCTATTACCCTGAAGAAATTGCGCTTTTCGAGCGCGAGTTCGTCGAAGCCGAGCGCGCCGCCTATATGGAAACGGCTCGCGAAGACGACGAAATCGCCGAGCGCATGGACGCGGGCCGCCGCGCGCTGATGGAACGCGGCGAGTCGCAGGTGGGTCCGTACCAGAGCCCGATGGAAGACGGCATGCAGCACTTTCACGAGTTTCTGCGGCGCGAGCTGGGCACCCTCTGAGGCGCCGCGCGCTCACGCAACTTCACTCGCGTTTGCATCAACATCGAAAGACGGGCTTCGGCCCGTCTTTTTTGTTTAGACTTACAAGGTAGGCCGGCCATCCGGCCGCGTCACGAGGCCGCCGGCAACCGGGCCGCCATCGCCCGCATCGAGGAGACGTCATGCCCCACACTCACTACACCACGTTGATCTCCGCGACGAACCTCGCGGAACGGCTCGCCGATGCGCCGGGCAGCGTGTTCGTCATCGACTGCCGTTTCGATCTGGCCGACCCTGAAGCCGGCGAAAAGGCCTATCTCGCCGGACATCTGCCCGGCGCGCATTATCTGCATCTCGACCGCGATCTGTCGGGGCCGAAGAACGGCAGCAACGGGCGTCATCCGTTGCCGGATCGCGCGCGGCTCGTCGAAACACTGGAGTCGCGCGGGCTGAAGCAAGGTCAGCAAGTCGTCGCCTATGACGCGCAAGGCGGCATGTACGCCGCGCGCGCCTGGTGGCTGCTGCGCTGGCTCGGCCACGACGCCGTGGCGCTGCTCGACGGCGGACTGCAGGCGTGGGAAGCCGCGGGCCAGCCGCTCACGCAGGATGTGCCGCCGCAAAACACCGGCGACTTCAAAGCAGGCGCCCCGCTTTCCGTCACCGTGGACGCGCAGATGGTCGAGCGCAATCTCGGCTCGAAAGAGCGCGTGGTCGTCGACGCGCGTGCCGCCGACCGCTACCGCGGCGAAAACGAGACCCTGGATCGCGTCGGCGGCCATATTCCGGGCGCGCTCAATCGCTTCTTCAAGGACAACCTCACTGCCGACGGCCGCTTCAAGCCGGCCCATACGCTGCGCGACGAGTTCCATGCGCTGCTCGGCGACACGGCACCGGAACACGTCGTTCTGCAATGCGGCTCAGGCGTGACGGCGTGCGTCAACGCGCTCGCCATGGAAGTGGCCGGGCTGCACGGCGCGGCGCTGTACGCCGGCTCGTGGAGCGAGTGGAGTTCGGATCCTAAGCGGCCCGTCGCGACTGGACCGAATCCGTAAAGCGTCGGACAGGTTCGCAAAAGAGAGAAGGCCGTTACCACCGACAGGCGGCAACGGCTTTTTTTTGCAGCGAGCAAGGCAAGTGAAGCGAGTGCAGCGCCCGCGAGCGGCTCACACGAGCGTCAAGCCACCCCGTGCTGCCTGAACCAGGCGAGCGCCCGGCGCCAGCCGTCCTCGGCATCGGCCTTTTTGTAGCTCGGCCGGTAGTCCGCAAAGAACGCGTGGCCCGCGTCGTCGTACACGACGAATTGCGAACCGCGCGCGACCTGCGGCCCTTGGGCAATGGCCTGCTTCATCTGTTCGAGCGATGCCTGCGGGATGCTCTGGTCCTGCAAGCCGTAAAGACCGAGCACCGGCGCATGAAGGTCGGCCACGCGATCGAGCGGATTGGCCGGGTTGGTGGCCGTGTTCTCGCCGGCCACGCGCCCATACCATGCAACCGCCGCCTTCAATTGCGGATTGTGCTCCGCGTACAGCCATGCGATGCGGCCGCCCCAGCAAAACCCGGTCACGCCGAGCCGCTCGAGGTCGCCGCCGTGCTCGCTGGCCCACGCCGCCGTGGCGTCGAGATCGGCCAGCGCCTGATCGTCCGGCACCTTGTTCAGAATCTGCTGGCTGATTTGCTGGATGGTGGGAAGCGCCATCGGATCGCCCTCGCGCACAAACAGGTTCGGCGCGATGGCGAGATAGCCGAGCTTGGCAAAGCGCCGGCACACGTCGGCGATATGCTCGTGCACGCCGAACGCCTCATGAACCACGAGAATCACTGGCAAACGCGTCTTGCCCTTGGGCTGCGCGCGGTAGGCCGGCACTAGCGTGCCGCCCGAGTGCACGGCGATCTCGCCGGCTTCGAGGCCTTCGCTGTCGGTATGAATGGTTTGCGCCGACACCGGCATCACAGCGGCCGCAAAACCGGTGCCGAGCGCGGCCTTGATGAAGGTTCGTCGATTGAAGGGAACGTGCGGGACCAGGCTGTCGACATCGGGGTTCAGCATGCAGGCGCTCCTCATTAGATGTAGAGGCAACAGGATACGCCTCGGGCGTCTCCTGTTGCAGATGCGGCCGGCAAGGCCGCAGCGCCGTCAGTGCAGCTTCACGCGCGGCAAGGTGGTGCGCCGCAGCCAGTGCGCGAACGTGTCGAGCACCATGCGCGCGTAGCCGTGCAGCGCGGCGATATGCAGGCGGTACAGCGACATGTACATGAACCGCGCAAAGAGCCCTTCAATCAGCATGTTGCCGCCGATCACCCCGCCCATGAGATTGCCGACCGCGCTGAAATGGCCGAGCGACACGAGCGAGCCGAAGTCGCGATACGTGAATTCCGGCAGCGGCCGGTTGTCGAGCCGGGCCGCCAGCGCCTTCAGCAGAAAGCTCGCCTGCTGGTGCGCGGCCTGGGCGCGCGGCGGCACGTTCTTCTCGTTGCCAGGCCACGGGCATGCCGCGCAGTCGCCGAGCGCGAACACGTTGTCGTCGATTTCGGTTTGCAGCGTGCGGCGCACGTTGAGCTGGCCGAGACGGTTGACCGGCAGGCCGTCGAGCTGGCTCAGGATAGCCGGCGCCCTGATGCCCGCGGCCCAGACCGTCAGATCGGCGCGCACGGTCTTGCCGCTCGCGGTGCGGATAATGCCGGGCGCGACTTCGGCGACCGTCTCGCTCGTCATCAGCTTCACGCCGAGCTTGGTGAGCAGCTCGGCCGTCGCCGTGGAAACGCGTTCCTGCAAAGCCGGCAGAATGCGCGGCCCCGCCTCGATCAGCACGATGCCCACGTCGTGCCGCGGATCGAGCTTGTGCAAACCATAGGCGGACAACACCTGCGCGGTGTTGCGCAATTCCGCGGAAAGCTCGACGCCCGTCGCGCCGCCGCCGACAATCGCCACCTGAATGCGCGGCTCCGACGAAGGCGACGTGCCCGGCCCCGATTCGACCGGCTCATGCGCCTGGTGCTCGGCCCGCATGCAAGCCGCGATCAGCCGCTTGCGAAAGCGCTCGGCCTGGCTGACGGTGTCGAGTGCCAAAGAGAATTCCGGCGCGCCCTTCACGCCGAAGAATGCCGTGGTGCTGCCGATCGCGATCACCAGCGTGTCGTACTCCAGCTGCCGCTCGGGCAGCAGTTCGGCGCCGTCGTCGTCGAGAACCGGGCCGAGCGTGAGGCGCCGGCTTGCACGGTCCAGCCCCGTCAGCTCGCCCTGCTGAAACTCGAAGCCGTGCCAGCGCGCTTGCGCCGCGTATTCGAGTTCCTGCGTGAACGGGTCCATGCTGCCGGCCGCCACTTCATGCAGCAAGGGCTTCCAGATATGAGTCGGATTGCGGTCGACGAGCGTAACCTGCGCCCGCGTCGCGCCCCGGCTCTTGTGACCATAGCGATCGCCCAGCCGGGTTGCCAGCTCCAGTCCCCCCGCGCCTCCGCCGACGACGATAAAACGATGCATTGAACTCTCCGTATTTGCCGATGGGTTGTGCGTCGTAAGCACGCGCGAGCGCGTGTGTTTTACCGATTGTCCGCGAGCAGCACGCTTTGTCACAAGCTGTGAAAACGCATGTGTGACATGCACACGACGTTATCGCGCGCCGTCACACGGCCGTCAATGCGCCTCTTCCCAGTTGAGCCCCGCGCCGACTTCGGCGACGAGCGGCACTTTCAGCGCCGCCACGCCGCACATCAGCTCGGGCAGACGCTTGCGAACCTCGGGCAGTTCTTCGTCGGGGACTTCGAGAATCAGTTCGTCGTGCACCTGCATGATCATGCGCGTGCCGATGTTCGATTCTTCGATCCATTTCTGCACCGCGATCATGGAGAGCTTGATGAGATCGGCGGCCGTGCCCTGCATCGGCGCGTTGATGGCCGCGCGCTCCGCGGCCTGGCGGCGCGGACCATTGCCGCCGTTGATTTCCGGCAGCCACAGGCGGCGGCCGAACACGGTTTCCACATAACCCTTGGCTTTCGCGCTCAGGCGCGTCTCGTCCATATAACGGGCGACGCCGGGGTAACGCGCGAAATAGCGGTCGATGTACAGCTTCGCGGCATCGCGCGTAATGCCCAGGTTCGACGCAAGGCCGAACGAGCTCATGCCGTAAATCAGGCCGAAGTTGATGACCTTGGCCACACGCCGCTGATCGTTCGACACTTCCAGCGGCGTCACGCTGAAAATTTCGGAGGCGGTCGCGCGGTGAATGTCTTCGCCCTGCGAGAAGGCGCGCAGCAATGATTCGTCGCCCGAAATATGCGCCATGATGCGCAGCTCGATTTGCGAGTAATCCGCGGAGACGAGCTTGTGGCCCGGCGGCGCGATAAAGGCCTCGCGAATGCGGCGGCCTTCGCCGGTACGCACCGGAATGTTCTGCAGGTTAGGATCGTTCGACGCGAGACGCCCCGTCACCGCGACGGCCTGCGCATAGTTCGTATGCACGCGGCCCGTGCTGGCGTTGACCATGCGCGGCAGTTTGTCGGTGTAAGTGGACTTGAGCTTCGACAACCCGCGATGTTCCAGCAGGATTTTGGGCAGCGGATAATCTTCGGCGAGTTTTTGCAGCACTTCTTCGTCGGTGGAAGGTGCACCGCTCGGCGTCTTCTTGACGACCGGCAACTCCAGCCGCTCGAAAAAGATCTGGCCGATCTGCTTCGGCGAACCGAGGTTGAACTCGCCGCCGGCCAGCACATAGGCCTCGCTTTCCAGCTCGATCAGGCGCGCGGCGATTTCGCTACTCTGCAGACGCAGTTTTTCCGCGTCGATCAACACGCCCGTGCGCTCCATCTTGCGCAACACGCGCGACGTGGGCACCTCAATGTCGCGGTACACATGCTCGAGCGTCTTCTCCGCGGCGAGTTGCGGGTACAGCGTTTGATGCAGACGCAACGTGATGTCGGCGTCTTCCGCCGCGTATTCGGCGGCTTTGTCGAGCGCGACCTCGTCGAAGCCGATTTGCTGCGCGCCCTTGCCCGCAACGTCTTCGTACTTGATCGTCTTCACGCCGAGATGGCGCAACGCGAGGTTGTCCATGTCATGCGGGCGGTGCGATTCCAGCACGTACGATTGCAGCAGCGTGTCGTGCTCGATGCCGCGCATTTCAATGCCGTAGTTGGCGAGCACCTGTTCGTCGTACTTCAGGTGCTGACCGACCTTCTTGTGCTTCGCGCTTTCGAGCCACGGCTTGAGCTTCGCGAGCACTTCGTCGCGCGCCAGTTGCACTGGCGCGTCCGGGCCGCGATGCGCAACCGGCACATACGCGGCATGCCCCGCTTCGACCGCGAACGACAAGCCCACGATCTGCGCGGTCATCGGATCGAGCGACGTAGTCTCGGTGTCGAACGAAGTCAGCTCGGCCGCTTCGACTCTTTGCAGCCACGCGTCGAATTGGTCCCAGGTCTGCACGGTTTCATAGTGACGTTCGTGGTCGACGGTGAGCGCGGGCGGCACATCGGTTTCCGGGCCTTCCACCGCGTCGGCAATTTCGACCTCGCGCAGCCAGGTCTTGAAGCCGTGGCGCGTGAACACGTCGCGCAGTTCCTCCCGCGACTCGGGGCGGCTCTGCAAGTTTTCCTCGATGGACGCGATGTGATCGGTCAGATCGCAATGGCGCTCGACGGTGACGAGCTTGCGCGCCATCGGCAGGAAATCCAGCGCGCGTCGCAGATTGTCTCCTACCGCACCTTTGATCTCGCCAGCATGTGCGACGATGCCATCCAGCGACTCGTATTGCGTAAGCCATTTGAGCGCGGTTTTCGGCCCGCATTTCTCGACGCCCGGCACGTTGTCGACGGTATCGCCGATCAGCGACAGGTAGTCGACAATGCGCTCCGGCGGCACGCCGAACTTGGCAAGCACGCCGGCGCGGTCGAGTTTTTCGTTGGTCATCGTATTGATGAGGGTGACATGATCCGACACGAGCTGCGCCAGATCCTTGTCCCCAGTCGACACGATCACGTTCATGCCGCGCTTTTCCGCCTCGGTGCTGAGCGTGCCGATCACGTCGTCGGCTTCCACGCCGTCGATCATCAGGAGCGGCCAGCCGAGCGCGCGCACGGCCACATGGATCGGCTCGATCTGCCGCGAGAGATCGTCGGGCATGGAAGGACGATTCGCCTTGTAGTCGGGATACCAGTCGTCGCGAAACGTTTTGCCCTTGGCGTCGAACACGCACGCGCTATACTCTGCTGTGACTTCCTTGCGCATGCGCCGCAGCATGTTGATCATCCCGTAGAGCGCACCCGTGGGGCCACCGTCGGGCCCGCGCAGATCAGGCATCGCATGGTAGGCCCGGTACAGATAACTCGAACCGTCGACCAATAGCAGGGTCTTACCTTCAAGGCTTCGTTCTTCAGGCATTATGACTAAGAGAAAAGTGATTCCGAGTCTGCGTTCACTCGCAGATCAAGAGCGCGCAACGGCAAAAAAGGCCCGCGCATCGTGGCAGATGTTCACGATTATGGCAGAGTTTATCGAGGCGACCGAGTACCTCTCGGAGATTCGCCCGGCTGTCAGCATCTACGGTTCAGCACGCCTGAAACCGAACTCGCCGTACTACAAACTGGCCACGCAGATCGCGCGCAAACTTTCGGATGCGGGCTTCGCCGTGATCTCCGGCGGCGGCCCCGGCATCATGGAAGCCGCGAATAAAGGCGCGCATGCGGGCAAGGCGCCCTCGGTCGGGCTGAATATCGAATTGCCGCATGAGCAGTCCGGCAACCAGTGGCAGGACATCTCGCTGCGTTTCCGCCACTTCTTCACGCGCAAGGTCACGTTCGTCAAGAACTCCGACGCGGTCATCGTCATGCCCGGCGGTTTCGGTACGCTCGACGAACTGGCCGAAGTGCTCACGCTCATTCAAACCAAGAAGTCGCGCCACGTGCCGATCATTCTGGTGGGCGCCGAGTTCTGGGAGGGCCTGCTCGCGTGGTTCAAGAATTCGCTCACGCCAATGGGCCTCATCAATCCGACCGACATCGACCTCATGCAGGTGATCGACGATCCGGATCAGGTGCTCGAAGCGGTGCTGAAGTTCTACGAGGATCGCGAAGGCGCCGAGCCGCAGCCGACCAAGTCCGAAGAAGACCGGATGTTCTATCTGTAACGTGTGGGTCTAGCGTGACTTGTCCGCGCTCACGCGCGTAACTGGACGCCGAACGGGCAGCCTGTGTGCTGCCCGTTTTTGTTTCAGGTCTGCGGCGAAGCTTGAGCATGCGCCTCGGCTTGCGTGTCAGTGCCCTCGCCCTGATCGCCTTGCGCTTGCAACCATTCGCAGAACTGCGCGACGAGCGGCGCATTCGCGACCTCGCGCCGCGCGACCCACCAATAGCCGCGCGCGTCCAGGCGCGGTCCGGCAAGCGGCAAGACGAGGCGGCCTGACGCGAGTTCATCCGCCAATAGAGGCAAGGGGCCGAGCGCGACGCCAAGTCCATCCACCGCGGCCTGCAACGCCAGATAGAAGTGATCGAACGACTGCTTCTTGCGGCATTTCGCCGTGACGCCCGCCGCCGCCAACCAGTTGCCCCACGCATCAGGCCGTGTGTCCGAATGCAGCAAGACGTGCCGCGCGAGATCGTCGGCGGTGCGGATCGGCGAGCGCTGCAGCAGCGCAGGACTGCACACGGGCACCTCGGTTTCGCCGAGAAAATGGCCGCTCACGCAGTTCGGCCAGTGCGCGGGACCGCGCCGCACCGCAACGTCGAAACTGTCCAGTCTTTCCACGGGCGCATTCGACGTTGCAAGCCTCAGCTCGACGTTCGGCACCTTGCGCTGAAACTGATGCAGGCGCGGCAGCAGCCACTTCATTGCAAAGGTGGGCAGCGCATTCACGCGCAGCACATGCACGACGCCGGTGTCGCGCAGTTGGTCCGTGGCGTGCGCGATGCTGTCGAACGCGGCCTGAACCGTGGAGAGATAGCGGCGGCCGTCGCCCGTCAACCGGACACGCTTGCCGTGACGCTGGAACACCTGCACGCCGAGCCACGCCTCAAACGCTGCGACCTGCCGACTGATTGCACCGTGAGTCACATGCAGCTCGTTGGCGGCGGCGCTGAAGCTTTCATGACGCGCCGCGGCCTCAAAGGCGCGCAGTGCGGGAAAGGGAGGGAGATTGCGAGCCATGCTTGTGATTCTAGATCACAAAGCCGCGCCCAAAAATCGTTTTGTCGCGCGGCGGTTCGGCGCTAATCTTCCGAGCTTGAACGGGAAGCGAAGCAATATGGACCAGAACCTCACCTCACTCGATTCCGCAGAGGCACGCAAGCCCACACTGCGGGAGATTTTCGGCGGTTTTCTCGGCCTCGGGCTCATCTCATTCGGGGGCGCACTGCCGCTTGCGCGCCGCGCGCTCGTCGAACAGCGCCGCTGGCTAAGCGCCGAAGACTTCACCGATCTGCTCGGCCTTTGCCAATTCCTGCCGGGCGGCAATGTGATCAATCTGTCGGTGGCCGTGGGCATGCGCTTTCGCGGCATCCCGGGCGCGCTCGCCGGCATACTCGGACTGATTGCGGGACCGTCGCTCGTCGTGATCGGCCTGGGCGTGCTGTACGAGCACACGCAAGACGACCCGCACGTGCGTCATCTGTTTGCGGGGCTGGCGGCCGCGGCGGCGGGCCTGCTTATTTCGATGGCCGTGAAAATCCTGCTGCCGTTGCGTCACAAGCCGATGGCCGCGCTCATCGCCGCGCTCGGCTTCATCGCGATTGCCATCCTGCGGCTGCCGCTCTTGCCCACCATGCTGGTGTTGACGCCGCTCAGCATCTACGTTGCATCGAGGAATGCGCAATGAACGGCACTCTCGTTTCGCTCGCCATCATTTTCAGCCAGCTTTCGCTACTCGCATTCGGCGGCGGCAACACCATTCTTCCGGAGATGCAGCGCCAGGTGGTCGAGGTGCATCACTGGATGCCGGCCAGCGAATTCAGCGCGCTCTTCGCGCTCGCGCAAGCCGCGCCCGGCCCGAACCTGATGATCGTGACGCTGATTGGATGGCATGTGGCCGGTTGGCCGGGCATGCTCGTCACGTCGATCGCGAAGTTCGGACCGTCTTCGATCGTGACGATTCTCGCGCTGCACGCGTGGGACCGCTTCAAGGACCGGCCGTGGCGGCGCTACGCGCAATGGGGACTGGTGCCGGTAACGGCCGGCATCGTCGCGGCGAGCGCTGCGCTGATCGCGCAAGCGTCGGATTCGACCGCCATTGCATGGGCGATTACCGCGGTCACAGCAGCGATCGCGCTGAAGACGCGCGTTCATCCGCTGTGGCTGCTGGCGGCGGGTAGCCTGATCGGGCTGACGGGCTTTGGGCAGTAAGCAGGGCGCGCGCAGCGCCCGCACCGCGCGCTCGCCAAAGCCGGCTTACTGAAACGCCACTTCCGCGAAACTGCGCAGCTTGCGGCTATGCAAACGATGCAGTCCGTTCTCGCGCAACAGCTCCATCGCCTTCACGCCGATCTGCAGATGCTGATCGACCTGCGCGCGATAAAACTGGTCGGCCATGCCGGGCAGCTTCAGTTCGCCGTGCAGCGGTTTGTCGGACACGCATAGCAAGGTGCCGTAAGGCACACGGAAGCGGAATCCATTCGCGGCGATGGTCGCGCTTTCCATGTCGAGCGCAATCGCGCGGCTTTGCGACAGCCGCTGCACCGGCTCGCGATGATCGCGCAGTTCCCAGTTGCGGTTGTCGACACTCGCGACGGTGCCCGTGCGCATCACGCGTTTCAGCTCCACGCCGTCGAGCTGCGTGACCTGCGCGACCGCGCGTTCGAGCGCGACCTGCACTTCGGCGAGCGCCGGAATCGGCACCCACAGCGGCAAGTCGGCGTCGAGCACGTGGTCCTCGCGCACATAGCCGTGCGCGAGCACGTAGTCGCCGAGGCGCTGCGTGTTGCGCAGACCCGCGCAGTGCCCGAGCATGATCCACGCATGCGGACGCAGCACGGCAATGTGATCGGTGATGGTCTTCGCATTCGACGGCCCCACGCCGATGTTGATCATCGTGATGCCGCTGCCGTCCGCGCGCTTCAGGTGATACGCGGGCATTTGCGGCAGACGCGGCGGCGCGGTGCCTTCCTGCGCCTGCTCGCCGAGATTCTCGTTGTACGTGACGACGTCGCCCGGCTCGACGAACGACGTGTATTCGCTGCGATAGGCGCGCAGTTCCTCGTCGTCGGTATGGGCCATCATCGTGCGGCCGAGCTTGACGAATTCGTCGATATAGAACTGGTAGTTCGTGTACAGCACGTAGTTCTGGCAATGCGTGGGCGAGGTCGCCGTGTAATGCTTCAGCCGATGCAGCGAGAAGTCCACGCGCGCCGCCGTGAACAACGCAAGCGGATGCGGCTCACCGGGCAGCGGCTCATACGTGCCGTTCACAATGCGGTCGTCGAGCAGCGCGAGGTCCGGCGTGTCGAACACGTCGCGCATGAGGAAAAGACGCTCGCGATCCAGATCGCCTTCGAGGTGAATGCCCTCCGCAAAGGCAAAATGAATCGGAATGGGTTGCGTCGAAACGCCGACCTCGATCTTCACATGATGGTTCTTGGCAAGCAGCCGCAGTTGCTCACGATAGTAGTTGCCGAACAGATCGGGCCGCGTGACCGTGGTCTCGAATACGCCGGGCCCCGCGACGAAACCATACGAGCGGCGCGAGTCGATATGCGTGTTCACTTCGGTGCACACGCGCACGAATGGGTAGCATGCGCGCACCCGGCGCTCGAACAGTTCGTTGCGGCGATAGCGCGCGAAGGCGTCGCGCAGGAAAGAGGTGTTCGCTTCGTAAATCGCCGACAGGCGGGTGACAGCTTCGGCAGCATCGTCGAAGGATTCAGTCGGGAAACTGTTGGCGGGAGTTTGCACCGCGCGTTGATTGGTATCGTTGTTCATCTTCGTTCGCCTCTATTGATGAGATGACATTACCACGGAACCCGGGTTCGCCAAATGACCGCGCCGCCCGCGCGGCACGCGCTGCCGCGGGCGCCCGAAGATGGCGGACGCGTCGCGCGAAAGCGGCGCAAAATAAGGGGATCGCGCCCGTGGCAGAGGCTGGATTTGCTAGAATCGGGGCACCATTCCGGAGAATCACCATGAAGCCGCTCCTTCCCGTCGCCGTTGCACTGGCCGTGGCCTTTGGCAACGCCGCGATGGCTGCCCAGCCCGTCGACGACACGCCGCCCCCGGGCGCCCCGCAGTCCGCCAACGAACGCGCCGGCCTGCCCGATCTGGACAAGATCAACCGGCCGGCCGCTGAGGTCAGCTCGAAGGTCGAAATCAACGTCCCGCGCACGCCGAGCTTTTACGAGCGCAGCGCGAACGGCACTGAAATCACCGAATACCGCGACAAAGGCAAGCCCGTCGAAATCAACGTGCATTCGAACCTCGGCACGCGCTATCACATGAGCGCGCCGCTCGACACGTCGCCCGCCGTGCGCGACAACGGTCGTGCGAGCACGCGTTTGCCGTCGGTGAACCTCACTTATTGATCGATGCGGGCCGGGGCGCCGGCCTCGCCCGCCTCGTTGTTTTCATCGAGCATCCGCGGCTGGCGTGCCGCGGCTTAGCTGTAACCGTTTCAAGACCGCTGTTGCCGTGAATCCCGCTGCCGTTTGCGGACCCGCCCTTCGCGCGTTCGCCGCTGCCTTGACCACCGCACGCATTCCGCTGGCCGAATCGCGCCAGCCCGACCAACCTGATCCGACGTTTTCCGCATGGCTGTCTTCACCGCTGTCACCGAATCCCAACTTGCAGACTGGATGCGCCATTACGATCTGGGGGAGGTCGTCGAATTTCGCGGCATTTCATCCGGCATCGAAAACAGCAATTTTTTTCTGACGACGACGCGCGGCGAATACGTCCTCACCATCTTCGAAAAGCTCACAGCCGAGCAACTGCCGTTCTATCTGGACCTGATGCGGCATCTGGCCGCTCACCGTGTGCCCGTGCCGGACCCGATGCCGCGCGAGGACGGTTCTCTCTTCGGCATGCTGCTCGGCAAGCCCGCGGCGATCGTGACGAAACTCGAAGGCGCGCCGGAACTCGCGCCGGGCGTCGAGCATTGCATCGAGGTCGGGCAGATGCTGGCTCGCATGCATCTGGCCGGGCGCGATTACACCGGCTATCAGCCGAATCTGCGCAGCCTGCCGTGGTGGAAGGAAACGGTGCCGACCATCCTGCCGTTTCTGGAAGGCGAGCAGCGTGAGCTGCTGTCCTCCGAACTCGCGTATCAGGAGGCGTTCTTTGCCTCCGCCGATTACGCCGCGCTGCCCGAAGGCCCCTGCCACGCCGACCTGTTCCGCGACAACGCGATGTTCGCGCACGCCGCGCCGGAGACGGGCCACGAAGTGCGGCTCGGCGGCTTCTTCGACTTTTACTTCGCCGGCTGCGACAAGTGGCTGTTCGACGTCGCGGTGACCGTCAACGACTGGTGCGTGGACCTCGCCACGGGCAAGCTCGATGAGGCGCGCACGGAAGCGATGTTGCGCGCGTATCAGACCGTGCGGCCCTTCACCGCCGAGGAAAACCGCCATTGGGGCGACATGCTGCGGGCAGGCGCATACCGTTTCTGGGTCTCGCGCCTGTATGATTTTTATTTGCCGCGCGCGGCCGAGCTGCTCAAACCGCACGACCCCGGCCACTTCGAACGCATTCTGCGCGAACGCCTGTCCGGCGTCGCACTTCCTGGCATTCATACCTCATGCAACTGATCGAAGTCCCCGCGAAAGCCGGCTATGTATGGTTCCGGCAAGGCATCTGGCTGTTTCGCAAGAATCCGCTCGCGTTTCTGACGCTCTTCTTCACCTACCTGCTGGTGATGACGCTCGTCGCGCAAATTCCGCTGATCGGCAGCGTGTTGCCGCTCGCGTTCATTCCCGGCGTGGCGGTCGGTTTCATGGCGGCATGCCGCAACACGATCGCCGGCAAGCCGGTGTTCCCGACCATTCTCGTGGACGGCTTCCGCTCGTACGGCCCGGTGGTGGCGCGCCGGCTGATCGTGCTCGGCGTGTTCTATGTGATCGCGATGGCGCTGGTGCTGGCGGGCTCCGCGCTCGCCGACGGCGGCATGCTGCTCAAGGTGATGCTCGGCGCGGGCGGGGCCCTCGACCCCGAGGCGCTGGCCAACAGCAACATGCCGCTTGCCGTGGTCACGGCCTTCGCGTTCTACGTTCCGGTGGCCATGCTTTTCTGGTTCTCGCCGATTCTCGCGGCGTGGCATGACGTGCCGCCCATCAAGGCCATGTTCTTCAGCCTCGTCAGCTGCTGGCGCAATCGCGGCGCGTTCATCGTATTCGGCGCGCTGTGGTTCGCCGTGGCGATGACCGTATCGCTCGGCTTGTCGGCGCTGATGCAGGGACTCGGCGCGGGCGACTTCGCCTTTGCCGTGCTGATGCCCGCGACGATGATCGTCACCACCATGCTGTATTGCTCGTTTTACGCGACGTATCGCGGCTGCTACGGCGTGCAAACGCCGCAAACGCCGGATCTGCCGACCACGCCGGCGGCCTGAAACCTTTGAGGGCGTGACTTCGGCCGCGGTACGAACAACGGGCGGCCGGGTTCCGCTTGCTCGCGTGAGCGCTGTGCCTGCGGCGGCGGTCGCATCCGTTCAGACCTGCGTAAGCCCGCTCCGCAAACAGCCGTTTACCGCTCCACTTGCCGATGACACGCGTCCGCCATCTGAACGACAGCTTCGACACCGGTCTGGTCTGGTTCCGCCGCGACCTGCGTACAACCGATAACGCCGCGCTCTACTACGCGCTCAAACATTGCGAGCGCGTCTGGTGCGTGTTCGTGTTCGATACGACGATACTGCAACCGCTCGTCGACAGGTGGCAGACGCGTCATCCGGGCACGCAGGCGCAGGACCGGCGTGTCGAGTTCATTTTTGGCTCGCTGCGCGAACTCGACGAGGCACTGCGCGCGCAAGGCGGCGGCCTCGTCGTGTTGTATGGCGACCCGGCGGATCTCGTGCCGAAGCTCGCCGATCAGTTGCGCGTCGACGCGGTATGGACCAACCACGACTACGAACCCGCCGCCATCGAACGCGACGAAGCGGTGCGCGAGCGCCTGGCAGAAACGGGGCGCACGTTTCTCACGTTCAAGGATCAGGTGATTTTCGAGCGCGCGGAACTGCTGACCGGTCAGAACAAGCCGTTTACCGTCTTCACGCCATACAAGAACGCCTGGCTCAAACAATTGACGAGCTTCGATCTCAAGCCCTACCCGGTCGAAACTTACGCGAATCGTCTGGCCTCGTTGCCGCCGGCCCTGAACAGGCAGTTGCCGACGCTCGAACAACTCGGCTTCGCTCCGGGCAATCTCGCGGAGCTGGACTTGCCCACGGGCATGAGCGGCGCACAGCGGCTGCTGGACGACTTTCTCACGCGAATCGACAGCTACGCCGAACGGCGCGATTTTCCGGCCGTCAAGGGTCCGAGCTACCTCTCGGTGCATTTGCGCTTCGGCACCGTATCGATCCGCACGCTCGCGCGGCTCGCGCATGAAATGTCCCTGCAGCCGGACGGCCGTGGCGCGGCGACGTGGCTGTCGGAGCTCATCTGGCGGGATTTTTACTTCATGATCCTTGCGCATCACCCGAGGCTCGCGGGCGGCGCGTCGTTCAAGGAGGAGTACGACCGGCTGCGGTGGGAGCAGGGTCCTGAGGCGGACGCCGCCTTTGCCGCGTGGTGCGATGGCCGCACGGGCTACCCGCTGATCGACGCCGCGATGCTGCAACTGAACCGCACCGGCTACATGCACAACCGCCTGCGCATGGTGACGGCGAGTTTTCTGGTCAAGGATCTGGGTGTCGACTGGCGGCTCGGCGAGCGCTATTTCGCCGAACAATTGAACGACTATGATTTCGCCGCGAATAACGGCGGCTGGCAGTGGGCGGCTTCGACGGGATGCGATGCGCAGCCCTATTTCCGCATCTTCAATCCGATCACGCAGTCGGAAAGGTTCGATGCCGACGGCCGGTTTATCAAACGCTATCTGCCGCAACTGGGCAAGCTGCCGGCGAAATGGATTCATGCGCCGTGGCTGGCAGGCGCGCAACGGCTGGCGGAATTCGGTGTTGCGCTGGGCGACAACTACCCGGCCCCGATTGTGGACCACGCGCACGCAAGGGCGCGGACGCTAGCCCGTTTCGGTAAGTGAGCACACGCTCACAAGGGTGCAACAGTCCGACCGGAGAAAGACTGGGCATGAGCCCGAGGCGCAGAAAGCGAAACGCTCGCGCCGTGCACCGGCGTCTATTATTACCGCCGATGCTTCACTGAAGGCGTTCAGCTTAGTGCTGGCTCATCCACGACGGCTGGCGGAAGCTCGTTTCGCGATCCAGCTTGCGCATGCGGAATTCCAGGTCGTACAGGTCCGTTGCTTCAGCGAGGAACGCGTCTGCGCGCTCTTTGGCGAGTTGTTCGGGCGACTTCGTCAGAAACAGGAACAGGCGGGTAAGCAGGTACATGGTCAACCTCGACAATGAGTTTAGGCGTTAACGCCTAAGGGATAACCCGTATTATAGGGAAAACCCTAGGAGTGCGCCAGCACTGATTTCGAAGTGTTGTTCAAACGTCACCGGGCGTAGAACCAAGGCGCCGCGCCGCTTTCCTCGACGCCTGCCCCCACGCGCCGCTGGTGCTTGAAGAATTCCCAGATCATCGCGCTCGCGTCCGGACCTTTCGACGAATGGAACGGCACGGCGTCGTCGCCGCCGGCCCACGCGTGCGCGAGCCCTTGCACGCGGCACACGCGCACCACGCGCCGCCCGCTGCGGAAATAGTCGCGCATCGTCACGCCGCCTTTGCGCTCTTCGCGCAACTCGCCGGCTTTGCGCGCGCCGGTCGGATCGATCATCCGGTTGAGCCGCAAAAATTGCGTCGCAAGCTGGTCGGCATTGACCGGCGCGACCACATGGTCGGCGTCGCCGTGGATGATGATCGCCGGCATGCCGGGGTAATGCGCCACATCGGCCACCTCGTCGACGAGTTCGACGGGGTCGCGCCGCGCCCCGCGCCGCATCACGTCCATGGCGGTGATGCCGGAGCGGGCCTCGCCGAAAGCGGGCCCGGAATGCAGCGCAACCGCCGCGAAGCGCTCCGGAAAATGCAGCGCCAGCAGCGCCGTCAGCCCGGCGCCGGCTGAAATTCCGGCGACGTACACCCGCTCGCTGTCGAACCCATGCTGGGCAACGAGGGCATCGACAAGCGACACAACCGCGCGCGCCTCCGCGCCGCCCGCGCTTTCGCCTGCGTCGTACCAATGCCAGCAGCGGTGCGAATGCGCGTGCTTCGACTGTTCCGGATAAACCACGGCAAAGCCGTAGCGGTCCGCCAGCACGTTCATGCGCGTGCCTTGGGCGAATTCGTCGATGGATTGCGTGCAGCCGTGCAGCATCACGACGAGCGGCATGCTGTCGAGCGCATGGCCCGACGGCACATACAAACCATATTGCAGATGATTGACGAGCCGCCCGGGCGCCGCGGGCGCCGAATGAAACGAGCGCGTCCAGGCGCCGCTCGCCCACGCCGCCGCGCGCGGACGAACCCGCGATTCGCGCGCGCTCTGGCGCGGCGCCTCGCGTTTGGCCGGCGCACGGAGCGCCGCGGACTTGAGCGGGCGGACTTTGGTCGACGGCTTGCTGGTCGCCGGACGGGCTGGGCGCGTGGTGGTGCGCTTCGCGGTCTTCTGCGCGTGCTCGGTTTGAATCGCCAGCAGGCGCTTCAAACCGCGAAGCCAGATGTTCGATAGACTTTTTGCCATCGGCGCAAAACCTCGCAAAAAGGGGCAGGATGGTGGGACGAAATGTGCTTCTTGTGCAATGCACAATAACATCAATCCGCACGCTATGCAGGACGCTTCAAACGAATTCCGCCGCTGCCAACCGTGCCCATCACCGGCCGCCAACGGGCAGCCGCCAGCCCGCCGCAGGCTACCCGCGACAGCCGCCGATGAACCTTGCCGGCGCGCCGCTATCCAAGTGCGAGCTGGCCCTGAGCTGCCCTGTTAGCAAGCTAACGTCCCGCGGCAAAAAGCTTTTTTGCCCGGCGCCAGCCGCCGGCACAGCCCGTCTATACTGGCGGTTATCCCGGCGCGTCGGCGATTCATGCCGTTCGCGCGTTGCAGTGTGATATCCATAATTCTATGCGGCTCTGATCGCCTGTCCCGATGCCCGAATTGTCCGACCACCTGTGGTACTCCATCACCAGCCTCGGCGGCGCCGGTATGACGCTGCCGCTCGCGTTCGCCATCGCGCTGTGGCTGGCGGTCGGCTACACGTGGCGTATGGCGGCGGGCTGGCTGCTGTTGCTCGGCGCGGCCATTGGGCTCGTGACCGTCACAAAGCTGGCATTCCTCGGCTGGGGCGTGGGCGTGCGCGAGCTCGATTTCACGGGCGTGAGCGGCCACGCCATGCTCTCTACGGCGGTGTATCCGGTCGCCCTGTTCCTGATTCTGCTGCGAACGCATCCCTCCGTCCGGGTGCTGGGCGTGCTGCTCGGCCTCGCCGCCGGTATGGCGGTGGGCTTGTCGCGCGTCGTGCTGAGCGCGCATTCGCCTTCGGAAGCCATCACCGGCTGTCTCGTCGGCGCGCTCGCTGCGCTGCTGTTCGTGCGGATGGCATGGAAGGCCCAGCCCGAGCGCCTTTCCGCGTTTCCCGTCGCGGTGAGCCTGATGGTGCTCGCTGTGTTGATGCACGGCGTGCATGTGCCGACGCAGCGCTGGGTGACCCACATCGCGCTGAAAGTGTCCGGCCATGAGCGGCCGTTTATCCGCGCGAAATGGAAGGCCGTACGCGACGTCCGGCCGGCCGCCGCCCCGCTCTCGCAAACGCGCAACACCCTCGCGCCGCCCGCTTCCCTTCACGTGTGAATCTTTGCCGGTCCGGCTTGCGCCGCAGTATTTGACCGGCCGAATGTCCGTCATGCCCGCGCTATAACCTCGTGTATATTACGATAGACGTTTTAACCACCGCTCCGGCGCGCGCCGGACTTTCACACGTTCATGACACCGTCCCGCCGTCTGCTGAAACAAGCGCTATGGGCCGCCGGCGCTATTTGCCTTGTCTTTAGCGCCAACGCACGCGCCGACGAGCTGGTCGTCTCGGCCGCCGCCAGCCTGACCAACGCATTCAAGGCCGTGAGCGAAGCCTTCGAGAAGCAGCACGCGGGCACCAAGGTGCTGCTCAACTTCGGCGCTTCCGACGTCCTGATGCAGCAGATCGCCAAGGGCGCACCCGCCGACGTCTTCGCCTCCGCGGATCAGAAGGCCATGGACAAAGGCGCCGCCGAGAAAGTCATCGTGCCGGCCACGCGCCACGATTTCGCGGCCAACTCGCTCGTACTCATCGTGCCGGTAGACAGCCGTTTCGCGCCGTCGAGCCTGAATGAGCTGGCGTCGTCGAACGTCAAGCGGATTGCTTATGGCGATCCGGCGTCCGTGCCCGTCGGCCGCTACACGCAAGGCGCGCTGCAAGCGGCGGGCGTGTGGGACGCCGTGAGCGCGAAGGCCGTGCTCGCGGCCAATGTGCGTCAGAGTCTCGATTATGTGTCGCGTGGCGAAGTCGACGCCGGTTTCGTCTTCGGCACCGATGCCGCCATCGTGCCCGGCAAGGTGAAAGTGGCGCTGAGCGTGCCGACGCAAACGCCGATCACCTATCCGATCGCGCAAGTGGAAGGCAGCCGCCACGCGGCGGACGCGCAGGCCTTCGTCGACTTCGTGCTGTCGCCGGCCGGTCAGGCGGTACTCGCAAAGTACGGCTTCAAGCCGGCTCACTGATCCACACACGCCGACACGGCCGGAAAAATCATGCAAGACGCCTGGATCCCGCTCATGCTGTCACTGAAAGTGGCGGGCTGGGCGACCGCGCTCAATCTCGTGTTCGGCGTCGCGGCCGGCTTCGGCTTGTCGCGCTGGCGCTCGGGCGCGCGCGACGTGGTGGATTCGCTGCTGACGCTGCCGCTCGTCATGCCGCCTACCGTGCTCGGCTACTACCTGCTGGTTCTGCTCGGACGGCGCGGCGTGATCGGCGCCTGGCTCGACCGCTTCGACATTCAGCTGGTGTTCACGTGGCAAGGGGCGGTGGTTGCGTCGACGGTGGTCGCGTTTCCGCTCGTGCTGAAGTCCGCCCGCGCCGCCTTCGAAGCCGTCGATCCGCAACTCGAGCGTGCCGCGCGCACGCTCGGCATCAGCGAAACCGCGCTGTTCTTTCGCGTGAGCCTGCCGCTCGCCGCGCGTGGCATTCTCGCGGGCGGCCTGCTGGCGTTCGCCCGGGCGCTCGGCGAGTTCGGCGCCACGCTGATGATCGCCGGCAATTTGCCGGGCCGCACGCAGACGCTTTCGGTGGCGGTCTACTCAGCCGTGCAAGCCGGCGACGACAGCACCGCGAATTTCCTCGTAATCGTGACTTCGGTGACGTGCGTCGTGATCCTGCTGCTCGCCGGGCGGCTCGTGCCGCAGCGCACGCTTCTGGTTTCCCGCTGACATGCCGCTTAACGTCGACATGCGCAAAACATTGGAGAGCGCCGAGCGCCGCTTCACGCTCGAGGTCGCGTTCAATGCGAGCACGCAGCGCGTGGTGCTGTTCGGCCCATCGGGCGCGGGCAAGAGTCTGACGCTGCAGGCTATTGCCGGTCTGCTGCGTCCCGACGAAGGCACGATCGCGCTGCACGGCCAGGCGCTTTTCGACAGCTCGCGCGGTATCGATCTGAAGCCGCAGGCGCGCCACGTCGCGTATCTGTTTCAGGACTACGCGCTCTTTCCGCATCTGAACGTGCGTCAAAATATCGGCTTCGGCTTGCAACGCGGCTGGCTCAATCCGCGCGCGCGCAATCGCGTTGCCGAGGTGGATTACTGGCTGGATGCGCTGGAACTGCGCAGCGTGGCCGGCCACTATCCGGCGCAGCTTTCCGGTGGACAGAAGCAGCGCGTGGCGCTCGCGCGGGCGCTCGTCGCCCGGCCGCAACTGCTGTTGCTGGACGAGCCGTTTTCCGCGCTGGACAGCCACTTGCGCCAGCGCATGCGGCAGGAGCTGTCCGAGCTGCAAACCCGGCTTGATATTCCGATGGTGTTGATCACGCATGATCCCGACGATGTCGCCGCCTTCGGCGATCAGGTCGTGCAGATCAGCGACGGTCGCGTTCGCGAGCATCAGGCCTTCAGCGGCTATGTGCGCAGCGAGACTTGAGTTCGAACGGGCGCCTCTGCCCTTTCGCTATCCTTGCGCTAGCGGCTTCAGTCCTTCACCCCCAGTATCAACGCTCGATGCCTTGAACGCCGCGACGGCGCTGGCACCTTCGGCAAGACCGAGCGAATCGGCGCTCTGATTCGTGACCACGGCGGTGACCACCGCGCCGCCATCGAGCGCGAGCGACACCTCGGCGTTCACAGCGCCGCGCTTCACGTTCTGAACCACGCCCCGCAACTGATTGCGCGCCGACAGTTTGAGCGGCGCGCCGCCTGTGTCTTCGACGAACAACACAACCCACGACGCCTTGATCAGCGCGAACGCCGCCGTGCCGACGGCAAGGCCGAGCGCCTCCGTGCTTTCGTGCGTGAGCACGGCGACGATCGTGTGGCCGCCTGGCAGCATGAGCGAGACCTCGTCGTTGATCGAGCCGCGCGTGATGTGGGAGACAGTGCCATAGAGCTGGTTGCGCGCGCTCGTCTTCACACCGATGCGGCCGATCAGATCCCAGTCCGTCGCGAAACCTTCGATGGCCGCGCCCGCGCGCTCCAGAAACCGCCGATGCTCGCGCTCCACCGCGCGAAAAGTGTCGATCAGCTTCTGCGCGCGCGGAGTGAGCGTGGTGCCGCCGCCGCCCTTGCCGCCCGTGAGCCGCACAACGAGCGGCTCGCCGGCGAGGTTGTTCATTGCGTCGACCGCGTCCCACGCGCCCTTGTAGCTCATGCCGACGGCTTTCGCGGCACTAGTGATGGAACCCGTCTCGCCGATCGCCGCCAGCAGCGCGATTCGCGACGCGCCGCCGAGCGTGTTGGCGCCGGCCTGGAACCACACGGAGCCGCCGAGTTCCAGCGGCTCGCGGGATGAATCGTTACTCTCTGATGCCATGGCGGGCAGGGTCGCGAAATGATTGCAGGACAGCGAATCATTATAGCGACCGGCCTTCGCGCCCCGCGCTCGCGGCCAATCCGACAGCGCCGCCGGCATTCATACAGGCGCGCTCGCTCAAACCGCGTACTGCGCGATTCCATTACCGAACGACCAGTTCTCCTTCTGCACTTCGACGAGATTGATCAGTACGTCCTCGCGCCGCAGTCCCGGCGACTCATGCAACTCGTCGACCATGCGCTCGTAGAGCGCCTTCTTCTGCTCGAGCGTTCGGGTGTTGCTGACGGTGATCTGGATCATCACGAGGTCGTCCGTTCGCTGGATATTCAGATACTGGCTGTCATACACAAAATTGCCGGCGTCGTGCTCGGTGATCAGCATGAAGATGTCGTCCTTCGGCACATTGAAGGTCGCGACGAGCGCGCGCTGAATGCTGTCCGTGAGCGCCTTCCGGTATTCCACGGGCTTGCCGGCGCGCAGAGCGATGCGGGTAAAAGGCATGGCGGTTCTCCTTCGAGGTTGGTGAAAACATGCACACAGCGTAGCCGCGCTCCATCATAATGAATAGACATTACCGGCTATTTCATCTATGTTGAACGGAAATGAAAGTGCTCGATCTCGATGCCGTCCGGGCGTTCGTGCTGGTGGCCGATCTGTCCAGCTTCACGCGCGCCGCCGACGCGCTCGACACCACGCAGTCCGCCGTCAGCCTCAAACTGAAGCGGCTGGAAGCCTATTTGGGCAAGCAATTGCTGGAGCGCACGCCGCGCGTGGTGCGCCTTTCCGTCGACGGCAAGGCGTTTCTCGGCGCCGCGCGCGAACTGTTGAGCGCGCATGAACGGGCGCTGGGATCGCTTTTGGGGGAACGTCGGCGGCTCGCGCTCGGCCTCAGCGAGCACGTCGCGGGGCCTGACCTGCCGCACTTGCTCGCGCGCCTGAATGCGCACGATCCCGCGCTCGTGGTGGAACTGCATCTGGGCACATCGGCTGCCTTGCTGGCTCAGTTCGACGAGCGCCGGCTGGACGCGGTGATCGTCCGCTACGGCGCGGACGAGCCGCCGCGCGAGGACGCCCACGTGTTGTTCAGCGAACCGCTCGGCTGGCTCGCGACGCCGGCATGGTTGCCGCGCGTCGGCGAACCTTTGGCGCTGGCGCTGCTGAGGCCGCCCTGCAATGTGCGCGACGTCGCGCTGCGCACGCTGACGGAAGCGTCGGTGGCATGGCAGGAGGTGTTTGTCGGCGGCGGCGTGGCGGCCGTCGGCGCGGCGGTCGCGGCGGGACTCGCGGTGTCGCCGCTTGCGCGCCGGGTGGCGCCGCGCGGGTTGGTCGATGTCGGCGCGCGGCTCGGCTTGCCGCCGTTGCCCGACTCGCGCGTGACGCTGCATTCGCGCGTGCGCGACGAGCGCTTGAAGGAAACATTGCGGCTGGTGACGAGCGGCTTGGGGGGTGGTTAGCGGGCCTTGGCGGGCGGTTAGCGGGTGATTCGCCGGTGATTCGCCGGTGATTCGCCGGCGATTAGCGGGCGATTAGCGGGCGATTAGCGGGCCTTAGCGCGCGGCCAGCGGGTGTTAGCTGCCGCCGTTAGCAGCCAGTTGTTAGCGGTGCTTAGCGGACGATTAGGTCCGCGGGCAGTTAGAGGGCATTCCGCCGCTCCGGCCGCAGCGCCGACGTTCGAACCGCTGCGCGGCTCCGCGGCTCAGTGCAAGATCGGCGGCAGCGAGCCGCTGCGGGCTGTCGCGGGGTTTGCCGCGGCGTCTGCCTGATCGGCTCTGGCAGGAGCGGCAGGAACCGCCGGGGTCGGCTGCGTTGCCGTGCCTTTCGCCGTTGCACCGGTCGTCATCGCACCGCCGTGCGCTGCGCCAGCCTGCGCTGCGTCCGCATGTGCGGCTTTTGAGGAGTCCGCAGGAGACTTGCCCGCATGTGCGGTTTTTGCAGCTTCGGTATGGGACTTGTCTGCGTGAGCAACAGCCGCGCGCTTCTGCTTTGCGTCGTGAACCGCACCGGCGCTTTCATGGCCGGGTCGCGTCGCCGCATGCTTAACACCCTCTTTTGCCTTCGACCTCCCGGCCCGCGCAGATGCCGCAGCGTGTTTCGCGGCAGTCTTCGTGTTCGCTTTCGACGCGGTCCGCGCGCCGCTTGCGCCCTGCCCCTTCGCCGCGCCGCGTCCGGCATGCGCGCCGACCTCGGGCGGATTCCACACCTCGGTATAACCGTTGGCCATGGCCGCGCCGGACGCACACCACACCGCGATTGCCGTTGCTACTGCTCGAAACCACATCTGCTGAACTCCCATGCCTTTCCCTCGATAGAGCGAGCCGGGATTATATTCCCTTGCAAAAATCCGAAAATGGACTAGCATAATCAATAAGTACATATAAGGACTTACCCGCTCATGGCTCACGCCGCCCGCGCCACCCAGTCTGAAGCGCCGATTCGTCGGCCGCTTTCGGAACCCTCGTTTGCGGAAATGTCCGCAGCGGGTTTGCGCGCCTTCTTCAACATCGCCCGAGACTGGGACTTGAGCGCCGAGGAGCAAATCGTTCTGCTCGGCTCGCCGGGCCGCTCCACTTACTTCAAATGGAAGTCGGCGCCGGAAACGGCGCGCCTCGCGCGCGACACGCTGGAGCGTCTGTCGCTGCTGCTCGGCATCTACAAGGCGCTGCAAATCCTGCTGCCGCAGCCCAGCGCCGCGGACAGCTGGATCAAGCGGCCCAACAGCGCGCCGCCGTTCGGCGGCCGCCGCGCGCTGGACCGCATGCTGGCCGGCAACATCAGCGACCTCGTGGCGGTGCGCCAGTATCTCGACGCCATGCGGGGCGGCTGGGCGTGACACAACCGCATTGGCAGGACCGCTGGCGCAGCGCGCCGCTCGATTGGACGCCCGCGTATCGGGTCATTCCCACACGCTTTCCGGCCGTCAATCTGTTCGACCGGGTGGCATCGGCGGAAGATTTCGACGCGCTCTATGCGCTCGAAGCCATGACCAACGACCGGCTGCGCACGGAAGTCGGCGAACTCGATCTCGTGCCGCGCGAAGAACGCCGCTTCGGGCCGGGCTATGGGCCGATCATGGCCGCGCTTACGCATCTGAATCCGCTTGGCAGCCGCTTTTCGGACGGCAGCTACGGGGTGTTCTATTGCGCCCGCACGCGCGCGACGGCTATCGCCGAAACGCGCTATCACACGGGCAAGTTCATGGAAGCCACCGCCGAGCCGCCCATGCGCCAGCAAATGCGGCTCTATACGGTGGTGGCGCAAGGCGACGTGGTGGACCTGCGCGGCGATCCGAAGCTGGACCTCGCGGTGCTCTCGCCGGACGACTACCTCGCCGGTCAGTCGCTCGGACGCGCGGTGCGCGAAGCGGGCGCGCCGGGCATTGCGTATCCGTCAGTGCGCGATCCGGAGGGCGAATGCCTTGCAGCCTTCAAGACCACGCTGCTGCGCGACTGTCATCACGCCGCCTATCTGGAATACAACTGGAACGGCACGAGCGTGGATATGGTGTTCGAGCTGAGCCAGGTCGGCTGAGCGCGTTCACAAGCGCGAACCAGCGGGAACACGCGGGAATCAGGGCAGCGCCAACGCCGCGGCGCCTTCCGCGCGCGCTTCTTCCACGGAAATGGACCAGCGCCGCAGCGCCCTCGGCTCGACGAGCGTGAGCCGGCCGCCGGGCCCGAAGGCGCCGGTGTCGATAAAGACCTGCGAGCCGATCTGCTTGATGTCGCGCATCGGCGTGTGGCCGCAGTAGGTCAGCGACAAACCGCGCTGCCGCTGCGGATCGCCGTTGCCCATGGCGAGCTCGCGTCCCCACAGCAATTGCTGACGCGTCTCGGCGGAAAAATTGCCGGCGTCCAGTTCGGCGTCGGTGCCGAAGAATTCGGCGTGCAGAACATTGAAGCGCTCCGGACCGCTGCCGACCACGCGCGCCAGCGGCAACGTGCGCAGCCGCTCCGCGTAGCGACGCAGGCTCTCGTCGGGCAGATTCGCCGCCCACGCGCCGCCAATGCCGTACCACCACTGACGCCGCAAGCGGCCGTCGGCCACGGCGCACAACGCGTCTTCATGATTGCCCAGCACAGCGAAGAACCATGGTCTGTCGAGCAGTGCGAGCGCCTGCTCGGAATGCTCGCCGCGGTCCACCAGATCGCCCACCGAGAAAAGCCGGTCGCAGGCGGGATCGAATGAGACGAGGCGCAGCAGATAGCGCAATGCGTCGACACAACCGTGCAGGTCGCCGACCACAAAGTCGCGCCCGCTCCGGTTGGCCGGGTGATGCTGAACAGAGATGTCGAGTACGGAAGCCATAAGCTCATGATAATGCGCGATGCCGGCTACGTATGCGCGCTGCCTCTCGTAGCGCCGCAATCCAAAGCGCAAAGTTGACACAGAATCACGCGAAAACAGCGCGTTCCGGGAAAATCTTGCCGGAAACGGGGCGCTCCGCGGCGCGTCCTTTGCTGGCTTCGCAAATCGCTAATGCCGCTTGCGAGCGCGGCAGGCGGCGCTCGCGTACGGCGGCTCATACACGAATTTGACGAGTACGCGCGAATGAAGTTGCGCATGCACAGGCCGGCGCCTGCATTCCGCTTTCGGTTGAAAGGAGCGCGCAAGGCCGTTGCGGAACACTATGTGTGCGCTGCGCTCGCTCTCGAACGGTGCACGGCGCGTACGAGTAGAATCCGCGACACTTGAGCGCCTCACTGCCCACTCCATGTTCACCAAATACTATCCGCAGACGCTTCGCAACCGCCCGCGCATGCTGATCGCGCTCGTGTTCGGCATCGTGGCTGCCGCGTTGATGCCCGCGCACATGCGCCCCATGGTCCGTGTGCTGGTCGGCTGGGACACCACGGTGTGGAGTTATCTCGTGCTGATCTGGGCACATATGGCCGCCGCGGATGAGCACCGTGTGCGCGAATCCGCTCGCCGCGACGACGAGAACGCGGGCGTCGTGCTGTTCGTGATCTGTGCGGCCACGATTGCCAGCATTGCCGCGATCGTACTCGAGCTCGCTTCGGCAAAGGGCACTGCGGGCGCGTCGACGGTATGGCACTACACGCTCACCGGACTCACGCTCATCGGCGCGTGGTTCATGATTCCCACCATCTTCACGCTGCACTACGCGCGGCTCTATTACGACACCGACGCAAGCGAAACGCCGCTGCTGTTTCCGGATCAATCGCTCGTGCCCGACTATTGGGACTTTCTGTACTTCTCGTTCACCATCGCCGTTGCTTCGCAGACATCCGATGTGGTGCTGCGCTCGCGCACCATTCGCCGGGCTGCGCTCGCGCAATCCATTCTGTCGTTCTACTTCAATGTCGCGGTGCTCGGCTTGTGCGTGAACATTGCGGCCGGCCTGCTCGGCTCGTGATTTCAGACGCTGGGCGGCAGCGTCGTCGCAGCGGTAACACGTCCTCTCTCACGTCGGGTCCCGTGTAAAACGCGGACCATAGCGGCCCGTTTTACACGGGCTCGCACCATCCCGCAGCGTCGCGCGCCGATCTTCGCCGCAACCCTTCCTGCAAGGGCACCCGCAGCCCTCGCACGCTCGCCTGGCCCGCTCACTGGCACAGGCTTTGCTGACTTCCGCAGACGTTCTGGCCGGCCCGAGTCGCGACGCCTGGCGGCGAGGCACCCGTAACTGGCCAGCGGCGTGACGATCTTTGCACTACATTGACCAGTACGCGCCGTCAGTCTACGGATCGCGCGGCAGCCGGCTCTGGAAGCCCAATGAGCGCTGTGATCGCATGCCAATTGCATCCACACCGCAGCAGGACAAATCTGGAAACGACCGATGGAACCTCCAAACGGGTACGCGCCGCGGATCTATTTTTTTCATTCACTTCTGGTTGGGCCGCTTGACGCGTGGCCTGCGCAGTTCGCTCATGCGGCCGCGCTCGGCTTCGATCACGCGTTGATCGGCAGTCTCTTCGAGCCGGGGCGCGCGAGCCATGGTCAGGTGGTCGGCAACCACGCGCGCCTGCATCCGGTGTTCGAAGCCGAGCAGCCCGCCGGCGACGCCATCCGCACACTCGCCGGCGAGGCGCGTTCGCACGGCCTCACCTTGCTGGCGGATCTCGTGATCGACCGCGTCGCCGCCGATGGCGCGCTTTACGCCGAGCATGCGGACTGGTTCCATCCGCTCGAAACGGAAGAAGCGCGCCTCGATCCGCGCCACGTGCATCGCGAGGACAACGTCGCGTATGCCAACTTCGGCGATGCCGGCACGCGTGCCGCGCTCGCCGACTGGTGGACGCAGCAACTGCTCGCGCTCGCCGCGGCGGGTATCGGCGGTTTTCGCTTCGATTCGCCGCATCGCGTGCCCGTGGAGGTCTGGCGGCAACTGCGCGACGCCGTGCGCGCGGCTCATCCCGACGTGCGCTTTCTCGCCGCCACGCCCGGCCTCGCCCGCAGCGATCTTGCCGGACTCGAAGGCGCCGGCTTCGACAGTGTGTTCTCGTCGGTGCGCTGGTGGGACTATCGCGCGAGCTGGATGGTCGAGGAGCACGCCGCGCTCGCCCGCATCGGCGGGCCGATCGCTTTCCCCGAAGCGCCTTACGGCACACGGCTCGCCGCCGAGCTGAGCGATCCGCACGATTCGGGCAGCGTCGAGCGGGCTTATCGGCGGGCGCTCTTTACCGCGTCCGCTGTCGGCACCGGCTGGATGATGCCGATGGGTTTCGAATACGGCGTGAGGGAACCGATGTCGCAGACACGAGGCGACGCGTCGCAATTCGCACTCGCGTGCCAGGCGAAACGCTTCGACCTGTCGCAACCCATCTCGCACGCCAACGAACTGCTGCGCAACGCGAAGGCGCTGCAGGTGAACGGCGAACTGCGCCCGTTGAGCGGACCGGGCGCGCCCGCGGCTGTGCTGCTGCGCGCCGATCAGCCCGACTTGCGCGAAGCCGGCGAAGCGGTGCTGATCGCGATCAATCCCGAACTCGGAGCGCCGGTGCGCGTGGATCCGGCGCGCTTCCTTGCCGGTGTGCCCGGCAACTTCACGCGCTTCGTTGCGCTCGATGCGCCGGGCCGCGCGTCGCCCGCGGCGTTGACACCGTTCACGCTCGCGCCCGGCGCGGTGCGTCTCTTTCAGGCCGTGACGGAAAAGCCGATCTGTCTCGCGCCGCCCATCGACAAAGCGAACAGCAAGCGCAGCGGACGCAAGACGGTGCTCGAAGCGATCAACGCGCCGCGCGTCGCGATTGAAAGCGTGATGCCTTCCGTCGACAACGGCCGCTTCGCGGCCAAGCGCAGCGTGGGCGAACGCGCGGAAATCAGCGCCGCGATTTTCGCCGAAGGCCACGACAAGATCGCCGCCGCCGTGCTGTGGCGCGCCGCCGACGAAAACACCTGGCACGAAGTATTGATGGCTCCGGCGCAACCCGCGGGCCTCGACATCTGGAAGGCGCGCATTCCGCTCGAACGCATGGGCCGTCATGAATTCACCGTGATTGCGTGGCGCGACGACTTCGCTTCGCTCGTCGAGCACGTCGAGAAAAAGTTGAAGGCGGGCCAGACCGTCGAGATCGAACTCGACGAAGCCGCGCATCTGTTCGCGCTCGTGCTCGCCGAAGTGGAAACAGCGGAAGGCGCGGACAAGGCGCCGCTCGAACATATCGTCACGCAGTTCAGGAAAGCCGACGACGAAACGAAGCTCAAGCTGCTGCTCGACCCCGCCACCGCGAAAGCGATGACCGCCGCGCGCCACCGCCCGTTTTTAAGCCGCGATCCGGTGACCTACAAGATCGACGCCGAGCGCACCGCCGCGCGCTTTGCGAGCTGGTACGAGATCTTCCCTCGTTCGATGAGTGACGACGAATCGCGACACGGCACCTTCGCCGATGTCACGAAGAAGCTGCCGCGCATTCGCGACATGGGCTTCGACGTGCTGTACTTTCCGCCGATTCATCCGATCGGCATGACGAATCGCAAGGGCCGCAACAATACGCTGAACGCGCAGCCCGGCGACGTAGGCAGCCCCTATGCCATCGGCGCGGCGGAAGGCGGTCATACGGCGGTGCATCCGCAACTCGGCACGCTCGACGACTTCAAGGCCATGCTGGCCGCCGCCCGAGCGCACGGCCTCGAAATCGCGCTCGACTTCGCGATTCAATGCTCGCCGGACCATCCGTGGCTGAAGGAACATCCGACCTGGTTCGCCTGGCGTCCCGACGGCACGCTGCGTTACGCCGAAAATCCGCCGAAGAAGTATCAGGACATCGTCAACCCCGACTTTTACGCGCACGACGCCAAGCCCGACTTGTGGCTCGCCTTGCGCGACGTGATTCTGTTCTGGATCGAAGCGGGCGTGCATATTTTCCGCGTCGACAATCCGCACACGAAGCCCCTGCCGTTCTGGGAGTGGATGATCAACGACGTGCGCTCGCGCTACCCGGAGACGATCTTCCTCGCCGAGGCATTCACGCGCCCGCGCATGATGAACCGGCTCGGCAAGATCGGCTTCTCGCAGTCGTACACGTATTTCACGTGGCGCGAGTCGAAGCGCGATTTCATCGAGTACCTGAGCGAACTCACGCAAACCGGTGCGCGCGATTTCTACCGGCCGAATTTCTTCGTGAATACGCCGGACATCAATCCGCGTCATCTGCAGTCCCAGGGACGCACGGGCTTTCTGATTCGCGCGGCGCTCGCGTCGACGCTGGCCGGCTTGTGGGGCGTGTATAGCGGCTTCGAGCTGTGCGAGGCGGCCGCGTTGCCCAACAGCGAAGAATATCTCGACTCCGAGAAGTACCAGTTGCGCGCGTGGGAGTGGAACCGGCCCGGCAACATCATGGTCGAAATCACCGCGCTGAACCGGATTCGCCGCGCGAATCCCGCGCTGCAAACGCATCTCGGCCTCACGTTCCTGCCCGCGCACAACGACAACATTCTGTTCTTCGAAAAGGCAACCGAGGCACGCGACAACGTGATCGTCGTCGCAATCAATCTCGATCCGTTCAACGAACAGGGCGCGGATATCGAGCTGTCGTGGGAGACATTCCAGAAATGGAATCTGCATGACCACGGACCGCTCGAAGTCACCGATCAGATGACGGGCGCCCGCTTCGAATGGCATGGCCGCTGGCAGCACGTGCGGCTCGGCCCGGGCCAGCCTTTTTCGATCTGGCGCATCGCGCCGCTCGGCGGCCTGCCCGCCGAGCGTCCCGATGAAGCCGACAGCGATCCGACCGGCGCCCCGCACGCAGACGCCGGCAACCCTACCCCGACGGAAGGTGCGATATGAAGCGTGACGATTCCTCAGAGACCGCATCGCAGGCAAGCGCAAGCACGGCAACCGCTACCGCTGCCGCAACGAAAGCGCGCACGCGTCGCCGCGGCAAGCCCGCCGCGCTGAGCGACGATCCGCTCTGGTACAAGGACGCGATCATCTACCAGGTGCATATCAAGTCGTTCTTCGACGCGAATAACGACGGCGTCGGCGATTTCCCCGGCCTCATCGCCAAGCTCGACTACATTGCCGAACTCGGCGTGAACGCGATCTGGCTGCTGCCGTTCTACCCGTCGCCGCGGCGCGACGACGGCTACGACATTGCCGATTACCGTAACGTGCACCCCGACTACGGCCAGCTTTCCGACGTCAAACGCTTCATTCAGGAAGCGCACGCGCGCGGTATCCGCGTGATTACCGAACTCGTGATCAACCACACGTCGGATCAACACCCGTGGTTCCAGCGCGCGCGGCGCGCGAAGCCCGGCTCGAATCATCGCAACTTCTATGTGTGGTCCGACACCGACAAGAAGTATCCGGAAACGCGCATTATTTTTATCGACTCCGAGCCGTCGAACTGGACGCACGATCCGGTCGCGGGCGCGTACTACTGGCACCGCTTCTATTCGCATCAGCCCGATCTGAACTTCGACAATCCCGCGGTGCTGCGGGAAGTGCTGCAGATCATGCGTTTCTGGCTCGATATGGGAATCGACGGGCTGCGGCTCGACGCGGTGCCGTACCTCGTCGAACGCGAGGGCACGAACAATGAGAACCTGCCCGAAACGCACGCGATCCTGAAGAAGATTCGGGCGACCATCGACGCCGAGTATCCGAACCGCATGCTGCTCGCCGAGGCCAACCAGTGGCCGGAAGACGTGAAGGAATATTTCGGCGACGAAGACGAATGCCACATGGCATTTCACTTCCCGCTGATGCCGCGCATCTACATGTCGATTGCGAGCGAGGACCGCTTTCCGATTACCGACATCATGCGGCAAACGCCGGACCTCGCCGAGTCGAATCAATGGGCGATTTTCCTGCGCAATCACGACGAGCTCACGCTCGAAATGGTCACGGACTCCGAGCGCGATTACTTGTGGAACACCTACGCAAGTGACCGCCGCGCGCGCCTGAACCTCGGCATTCGCCGCCGTCTCGCGCCGCTGATGGAGCGCGACCGCCGCCGCATCGAGCTGATCAATTCGCTGCTGCTCTCGATGCCCGGCACGCCCGTAATCTATTACGGCGACGAACTCGGCATGGGCGACAACATTCACCTCGGCGACCGCGACGGCGTGCGTACGCCGATGCAATGGTCGTCGGATCGCAACGGCGGCTTCTCGCGCGCCGATCCCGAGCAGCTCGTGCTGCCGCCGGTAATGGGCGCGCTCTACGGCTTCGACGCAGTCAACGTCGAAGCGCAAAGCCGCGATCCGCATTCGCTGCTCAACTGGACACGGCGCATGCTCGCCACGCGTCGCGCGAAACAGACCTTCGGGCGCGGCACGATCCGCTTTCTGAAACCGGAGAATCGCAAGATTCTCGCGTATCTGCGTGAAATGCCCGGCGAGCCGCCCATTCTTTGCGTGGCGAATCTGTCGCGCGCACCGCAGGCGGTCGAGCTCGATCTGTCCGAGTTCAACGGCGCCGTGCCGATCGAAATGACCGCCGACTCGGTGTTCCCTGCCATCGGCCAACTGACTTATCTGCTGACGTTCCCGCCGTACGGCTTCCTGTGGTTCCTGCTGTGCGAAGGCGGTCAGCGTCCGACGTGGGCGCAGGCGCATCCCGAGCCGTTGCCCGAGTTCGTCACCATTGTGATCCGCGAAGGCCAGACCGGTCCGACGCCGGAAAACGTGCGACTGCTCGAGTCGGAAGTGCTGCCTTCGTGGTTGAGCCGCCGCCGCTGGTTTGCGTCGAAGGATCAGAAGATGCATGCCGTGCGGCTCGCCGCGTTGACCACGATACCGAACGGCGGCTTCGCGTTCACCGAAATCGAAGCGGACGTCGGCGACCACACCGAACGCTACGTCGTACCGATTGCGATCACGTGGGGCGGCGAGACGACCACGCCGCTCTTTCTGCAGCTTGCGCTGGCACGTGTGCGGCGCGGCCGGAACGTCGGGCATCTGACCGACGCATTCGCGCTGCCGATCTTCGCGCACGGCGTGCTGCGTAAATTGCGCGAGCGCGCAGTCGTGCCGACCGTGCAGAAGAGCGAGATCAGGTTCATTCCGACTGAGCGCTTCGCGGAACTCGACGGTCTCGGCGAACGCCCGGAGATCCGCTGGCTCGCGGCGGAACAGAGCAACAGTTCGCTGATCATCGCGGACGCCGCGGTGCTCAAGCTCGTGCGGCGTCTCGTGAGCGGCATTCATCCGGAAGCGGAAATCAGCCGCTATCTGACGCAGCTCGGCTATGCCAACACCGCGCCGCTCTTCGGCGAAGTGGTGCGCGTGGATCCCGAGGGCGTGCCGCATACGCTCGCGATCCTGCAAGGCTTTGTCGACAATCAGGGCGATGCGTGGAACTGGTCGCTCGACTATCTGCGTCGCTCGGTCGACGAACTGGCGATCACGGTCGACACGGAGACCTCGTCGGCCCCCGATCGCGCCAACGAGGCCATTCTGCTCGAAGGCTACGCGGCACTCGCCGGCATCATCGGCAGACGGCTCGGCGAGCTGCATGTCGCGCTCGCCTCGCCGACCGACGACCCGGCGTTCTCGCCCGAACCCGCCGACGCCGACCAGGTGAAGGCGTGGGTCGACGGCACGCAGTCCATGCTCGCAAGCGCGCTCGACCTGCTCGCGCCGCGCATCGACCAGTTGCTCGATGCCGAGACGAAAGCGCTCGCGCAAAGTCTGATCGACCGGCGCGCGGCGCTCGTCGAAGCCGTGAATCGACTCATATCGGCGGACACGCGGGCACTGCGCATTCGTATTCACGGCGACTTCCATCTCGGGCAGGTGCTGGTTGCGCAGGGCGACGCGTATCTGATCGACTTCGAAGGCGAGCCCGCACGTTCGCTCGAAGAGCGTCGCCGGAAATCGAGCCCGCTGCGCGACGTGGCCGGGCTGATGCGGTCGCTGTCGTATGCGAGCGCCGCCGCGCAGTCCACCACGGAAGCCGCGCCGCAACAGACCGCGGACCGCAAGCGCGTGTTGTTCGACCGTTTCCGCGCGCACGCCACCGAGACGTTCCTGAAGGAATACCGCGCGGCCACCGCCGAAGCGCCGACGCCGCTCGTCGCGCCCGAGGCCGAACAGGCGCTGCTCGATCTGTTCCTGATCGAAAAGGCCGCGTACGAAGTCCGCTATGAAGCGGCCAACCGTCCGACGTGGCTCAGCCTGCCGGTGCGCGGTCTCGCGGCGCTCGCGAGCCGGCTGCTCGGCGACACCGGTGCGCCGCACGATCCTTCAACCGAGGCGCGAGACGCCGCCACCCCGCCTCATCCGGCCGAGGGCGACTATGAGTGAACACGATCCGGCCGCAGGCCTTCAGCCGCTCGACATCGACGCGCTCGTCGAGGCGCGCCATCCCGATCCTTTCTCGCAGCTCGGGCTGCATCACACGGACGCGGGTCCGGTCGTGCGCGCGCTGTTGCCGAATGCCGCGCACGTCAGCGTGATCGCGCGCGCCGACGGCGCGCTGCTCGGCGAACTTCAGCAGCTGCGTCCCGGGCTTTTTGCCGGCCGCGTGAGCTCGGCCGTGCCGTACAGGTTGCGCATCGACTGGCATGGCGTCGTGCAGGAAATCGAGGACACCTACTCGTTCGGCCCCGTGCTCGGCGATGAACCGCTCGGGCGTCTCGCGAACGGCGACCCGTATGCGGTGCTCGAATGCCTCGGCGCCCACCCGATGGAATTCGACGGCGTGCCGGGCGTGCGCTTCGCAGTGTGGGCGCCGAATGCGCGGCGCGTCTCCGTGGTCGGCGATTTCAATGCATGGGACGGGCGCCGTCATCCGATGCGTCTGCGGCACCAGGCGGGGGTGTGGGAACTCTTCGTGCCGCGCGTCGGCCCGGGCACGCGCTACAAGTACGAACTGCTCGCGCGCGACGGTCATCCGCTGCCGTTGAAGGCCGACCCTTGCGCGATGCAAAGCGAGAAGCCGCCAGGCACGGCGTCGGTGGTCGCGCATGTCGACGAGATCGAGCAGTTTCCGTGGACCGATCACGACTGGATCCAGTCGCGCGGCGAAAAGCAGACGCCGCGCTCGCCGATCTCGATCTACGAAGTGCATGCGGAGTCGTGGCTGCGCGTCGCCGAAGAGGGCCAGCGCGGTCTCGATTGGGCCGAGCTCGCCGAACGCCTGATTCCGTATGCGAAAACCATGGGCTTCACGCACGTGGAGTTTCTGCCGGTCGCGGAACATCCGTTCGGCGGATCGTGGGGTTATCAGCCGCTCGGGCAGTTCGCGCCGTCGGCGCGCTTCGGCAAGCCGGAGCAGTTCGCGCTCTTCGTCAACAAGGCGCACGAGGCCGGGCTCGGCGTGATCATCGACTGGGTGCCCGCACATTTTCCGAACGACGCGCACGGTCTCGTGCAGTTCGACGGCACGCCGCTTTACGAGCATGCCGATCCGCGCGAAGGCTACCACCAGGACTGGAACACGATGATCTACAACCTCGGCCGCAACGAGGTGAGCGCGTTCCTGATTGCATCGGGGCTCGCGTGGCTCAAGCGCTATCACGTGGACGGCCTGCGCGTGGACGCCGTGGCGTCGATGCTCTATCGCGACTATTCGCGC
>Ga0209759_1000341_pt1 | contig 61595 bp, 52 predicted proteins | sample AraplaCL_Col_mMS_FD_184261 | JGI IMG/M metagenome (GOLD analysis project Ga0209759, IMG submission 184261) | Arabidopsis root microbial communities from the University of North Carolina, USA - plate scrape CL_Col_mMS (SPAdes) (version 2) | ecosystem: Host-associated > Plants > Roots >...
GGCAGTTCAGGCAGCGGCCCTCGGGCCGCTGCCTGCGAGGCGACGGTACGTTTCTTCTTCATGATCGGCATATCCATGATTTTCATCCTTCATGATATGCCCCGCCCACGAAATTACGGATAGGTCCTTTTGCTGCCGTGGTCGGACAATGCAGGAATCCATACAAACGGATCACGCGTTATCGGAGGCAAACACCGCGCCGACCGGACAACAGTCAACCAACCTCGAGCGCCGCGCAGCTGAAGCACCGCGACGGCGCGCGTAGCGCCGCCGGAAGAATGACTGCTGTGTCACTCACGCGGAGTGTGCGAGAGCACAGATTCCAGATGCACCACTACCGCGGCTGCGCGGGGGACCCGCTTATGAGCTAGCGGTGTGAGCCGCTTTCTCTTGCTTACTTCTCTTTGCGGCCGGCAAAGAGAAGTAAGTGCCGCCCCGCACAGGGGCAACGCTAATAGACCACTAACAAAGCAAGGAAAGGCCAACAACCACGAGAACACCCCCACCCCGCCACGCCGGCAAAAAACCCAAATCACCGCACCGCCGACTCCCCCCCATCCGCCACCGGCGCCTCATCCTCAGCCGCCGCATCGCGCGTTTCGGGCATCGCCGCCCACACCAGCAAAACAGCCAGCGCCCCAGCCGCAGCCAACCCAAAAAAGCTAACCGCATTGCCAAACCGATCGGCGACAAACCCAGCAGCGGTAGTACTCAACGTAGCCCCAATCCCAGCCGCCAACCCAAACAAGCCAATACAAAGGTTATAACGCCCCTTACCGCCGGCCACATCGGCGGCAATCAACGGCAGCATCACCCCGAACACCGCGGCACTCAACCCGTCGAGCATCTGCACCGGCACCAGCAAATAAGGGCTGCTGATCCCAGCAAACAACAACGCCCGTATCGGCAAAGCCGAAAACCCAAGCAGCAGAATCGGCCGACGCCCCCATCGCTCGGCCGAACGTCCGACCCACGGCGACATCATCGCCACGATCGCCTGCGGCACGATGATGCACGCCGCAATCACGAGCTGCACGTTGTCGCCCATGCCGGCCGTCACTTCGCCTGCAGCGAGATTCAGCATCGCCGCATTCGACAAATGGAACAGCACGATGCACGCCGCGAACAACAACATCCGCTTGTCGCGCAGCAACTCGCGCAGACTTTCGCGCCGCTCGATCTGCTGCGGCGTCGGTCCGGCTTTGGGAAGCTCGATAGTGTCGGTGCGCTGGATCATCGTCAGCGCGAACAGCGCGGGCACGGCGAGCGCGGCGGTCAGCCAGAACACCGCGCGCGGCGAATAGTACTCGCCGAATACGCCCATCAGCCCAGCCGCGACCGCGCTGCCGATCGAGGCCCAGCGCGCGTTGCGCCCCAGCCGGTCACCGAGATTCGCGCGTCCCACCAGCGCGAACGAGATCGCGGCGAGCGCCGGCGTCAGCATGCAACTCGCGAAGCCGTGAAAGACCTCGGCGGCGATCACCGGCAGCACCGTAGGACTCACGGCCAGCAGCACCGCGCTCAGGATGATCGCGAAGATCGCCCAGGCCGCAGCGCCTTTCTTGTTGCGCAAAGCATCGACGGCGGCGCCGCCGGGCACCTGGCTCACCATCGCGCTGATGGTGCCCACGGAGAGCGCCATGCCGATCTCGCCCTGCGTCCATTTATGCGAGGCCAGATAGGACGCGATGAACGGTCCAAAACCCGTTTGCACGTTGGCGACGAAAAAATTCAGCCAATCGAGCGCGCGCAGGCTGCGCGCCGTTACCAGAGTGCGGCCTGTCATCGGGCCGCCCGTGCGTTGGATACCGCCGTGGACGTGGCCGCGGCGGCGGGCGCGGAAGCAGGAGCGGGCGCCGGTGGCGGCGCCGGCGACACCGCGCGTATCGGTTTGTCGCTTGCGTAAGGCGGCGTCGCGTTGATCTGCGCATCGCTCAGATCGATGAGCGGATGCAACTCCTTATCTTTCGTGACGAAGCGCAGCGCCGACCAGTTGGCGGCAATCGTGCGCCGTTCGGTGCTGACCATGCCGTTGACGTCGAGTACGACCGCCTGCGGCTGCGCATTGGCATCGATCAGTACGTCGATCACACGGCCGACCTTGGCGCCGTTCGAACGCTCGACAGTGGCGTCGATCAGCGGCAATTGCACGCCAGCCGCGGCGGTCTTGGCCGCGTTCGCCGGAATCGCGGCGGCATTGAGCGTGATAGGCGCGGTTTTCGCCGCCGGCGTGAAGCGGAACGCGCTCCACGGGAAGTTCACCTTGCGGTCGCCCACGCCCAGGAAGCCCTGCAAATTCACGACCATCTCACGCGGCTTGCCGCCGGCGTCGGCGATCAGATCGACCGCGCGCCCGACCACCTTGCCGTCGGGCTTCTGCACTTCGCTATCGAGCAGCGCGTGCGCCTCCTTGCGCTCGATGGTGCGCAGCACGATCAGCGGCGGCGGCGGCGGCGGGGGCGGCGGAGGCGCCGTGACAACAGGCGGCGGAGGCTCGACCTTGTGCGGCTTGACGACCGGCTTCTTCGGCTTCTTCGATTGCTCGGGTTCGGCCGCTTCGGTCTCGACCGGTTCGGGCGCGGAGGCGGCCACGGGCGCGCTGGCCGGCTCGACGGGCATCACCGTGGCTTCGACGATCGGTGCCTGCTGCGGCCCCCACAGCAGACTGCAACCGGACAGCGCGAACAGCGCGAGCACAGCAAGAATCAAGAGACGCCAGGCAGGACGCGAAAAACCGCCGCTCATCAAGAAGGACTCCATGGGCCGATGCGGACGGGCGCAGTGGGCCGCCGCGGTTAAGACAGGTACGGGCCAGAGTGTAACCCGCGACGTCGGGCGGCCCCGGTTTTGCAGGCGATCTGACAGGCTGGCCATAGCACGGTTCATGCCGCGTCCGGCCGATTCAGCAGATCGTCGAACTCCGTTTTTCAACCGTGAAAGCCCTCAAAACCCTTTCATACCTATGTGACAAACCGTAGGTGTAAACGCGCGGGCGGCAAAGCTACTTTGGCTTCCCCTAAAGGATATAAGCATCGCGACATGTCAGGCATGCCATCCATGCGATGGGAGATATATTTGTGTTGCCCTACATTTCGAGACAGCAAAAAGACCCACCCACATTAAACCAACGCAACGAGACGACCCTGATGGCGACCGCACCGGCGGCCGCTTCAGCACGCTGATAAAGGAGGCACTCATCATGATGGAACCCCACGCCCAACCGATTTCTGAAGTCGGCGCCGAATCATTCGACGGAAAGGGCTTTCTCGACCGCTACTTTGAAATCTCCTCGCGCGGCAGTTCGCAGCGGCAGGAAATCGTCGCGGGTGTCACGACCTTCCTCGCGATGGTCTATTCCGTGTTCGTCGTGCCGGGCATGTTCGGCAAAGCGGGTTTCGACACCAGCGCGGTGTTCGTCGCCGTCTGTCTGACCACGGCGTTCGGCTCGCTGCTGATGGGTGTGTGGGCGCGCCTGCCGATCGCGATCGGCTGTGCGATTTCGCTGACGGCGTTCACCGCGTTCGGCCTCGTGCTCGGCAAAGGTCTGCATCCGAACGTCGCGCTCGGCGCGGTGTTTCTGATGGGCGTGGTGTTCACCGCGATTTCGGTGACGGGCGTGCGTTCGTGGATTCTGCGCAATCTGCCGACGGGCATCGCGCACGGCACGGGCATCGGCATCGGCCTGTTCCTGCTGCTGATCGCGGCCAACGACGTGGGCCTCGTCGTGAAGAATCCGGGCGCGGGTCTGCCGGTCGCGCTCGGCAACATCACGGCGTTGCCGGCCATCATGTCGGTGGCAGGTCTCGCGGCCATCTTCGGTCTGGTGCGCCGCCGCGTGCCGGGCTCGATCCTGATCGTGATCGTGGCGATTTCGGCGATTGCGTTCGTGATCGATCCGGCCATGTCGTTCCACGGCGTGTTCGCGGTGCCGTCGCTCAGCGCGCCGGGTCACGCTTCGCTGATCGGTGCGATGGACATCAAGGGCGCGTTGTCGATGGCGGTGCTGCCTAGCGTGCTGGCACTCGTGATGACCGCGGTGTTCGACGCTACCGGTACGATCCGCGCCGTCGCGGGACAAGCGGGCCAGCTCGATGAAAACGGCCGCATCATCAACGGTGGCCGCGCCTTGACGGCCGACTCGCTGAGCTCGATTTTCTCGGGTCTGCTCGGCGGCGCGCCGGCTGCCGCGTATATCGAATCGACGGTCGGCGTGGCGGCCGGCGCGAAGACCGGCATGGCCGCAGCGGTGGTCGGTCTGCTGTTCCTCGTGGTGATGTTCTTCTCGCCGCTCGCGGCTCTCGTGCCTTCATATGCAACGGCGCCCGCGCTGATGTACGTAGGTCTGCTGATGCTCTCGAACGTCAGCAAGCTGCATATGGACGACATGGTCGACGCGATGTCGGGCCTGATGTGCGCGGTGTTCATCGTGCTGACCGCCAACATCGTGACGGGCATCATGCTCGGCTTCGCGACGCTGGTGATCGGCCGCGTGGTCAGCGGCGAATATCGCAAGCTGAACGTGGGCACGGTTGTCATCGCGATCGTGCTGGTCGGTTTCTACCTCGGCGGCTGGGCGATCTGATCGTTAGGTCATGAACTCGGGCGCTGCCTGGGTCTTGCCGTTTCAGTATCGGACTGTTGAATCTGTGCTGGAAAGCGAGAGCAGGGCAGTGCGTTTCTGGCTGCTTTGCTTGAGCCTGTAGTCGTTTGTTCTCCACCTTTGACGCGGCGCGTTGCAGGCTTGATCTGCGGCACGCCGCGTATCTTTTTTGCCCTGCGTTCCCACTTTACGTTTCGCGCACTTTACGAAAACGCGTACCTGTCCTTGACTTTAGTTGCTTCGTTTCTATACTTAACCTCATGGTTAAGTTTAACGAAGCACTACTCGATCGCACCTTTGCGGCGCTCTCCGACCCGACACGGCGTGCGTTGCTCGCGCGTCTATCGTCGAAAGATCTGTCGGTCAGCGAACTCGCCGAGCCGTTTGCGATGTCTTTGCCCGCTGTGATGAAACACCTCGACGTGTTGAGCGAGGCGGGTCTCATCACGCGCAGCAAAACCGGCCGCACGGTGGCGTGCCGCCTGTCCGCCGGGCCGATGGAAGAGGCCATGGAATGGCTTGGCCGCTATCAGCGCTTCTGGTCCGAATCACTCGATCGTCTCGCCGCTTTCGTCGAAGAGGAACAAGCTCCATGTCCACCCAGCCCAGCCTCACCCTCCAGCGGCGTCTCAACGCCGCGCCCGCCAAAGTCTTCCGCGCCTGGACGGAACCGGCGCAATTCATGACGTGGATGCATCCGGGCGGCGCGGACGTGGTGCGCGCGGAAATGGATGTGCGCGTCGACGGACGTTACGTGATCGTCTATCGCAAGCCGGACGGCAACGAGGTCGAGGTGGGCGGTCAGTATCTGGAGGTGGTGCCCGACCGCAAGCTCGTCTTCACATGGGTGTGGCGCTACAGCCCCGAGCATGAATCGCAGGTCACGCTGCTGCTGGAACCGGACGGCGACGCCACATGGCTCACGCTCACGCACGAACGTCTCGCCGACGAAGCGCAGTGCGAGGATCATCGCCGCGGCTGGACGGATGGGATCGATTCGCTGGAACGCTACGTGGCGTGAGTTCGTTTGTTTTCGTTAGTCTGCTAGATGCAGGGAAGGAGACGCATATGGAGCCGCAACACCGTACGGGATCGAGAGAGGAGTGGCTCGCCGCCAGCAAGGCATTGCTAGCCGAAGAGAAAGCGCACATGCGCGCCGGCGACGAACTCGCGCGCAAACGTCGCGCGCTGCCTTGGGTCAGGGTGGATAAGACTTATACCTTCGATACACCGCAGGGCCGCAAGACGCTGGCCGATCTGTTCGATGGACGCAGCCAGTTGATCGTCTATCACTTCATGTTTGGCGCGGATTGGGAAGAAGGTTGCGTCGGCTGCTCGTTCCTGTCGGATCATATGACGGGGATTGTCACGCATCTCGAGCATCACGATGTATCGTACGTGACGGTGTCGCACGCGCCGCTTGCGAAGAGCGAGGGTTTCAAAAAACGCATGGGCTGGACCTTCCCGTGGGTGTCGTCAGCCGGCAGCGATTTCAATTTCGACTATCACGTGTCGTTCACGCCAGAACAGTTGGAGAGCAAGAAGGCGTTCTACAACTTCACCGAGCAGGACGTCGGTATCGACGAGCAACACGGCCATAGCGTGTTCTACAAGGACGAGAAGGGCGACGTGTATCACACGTACTCCGTCTATGGACGCGGCGACGAACGCTTCATCAACACCTATGCGCATCTGGACGTCACGCCGAAGGGCCGCAATGAAGACCGCAGTCTGACCGATTGGGTCAGACATCACGACCGCTATGAAGAGAAGCCGCAAGGCGGCTGCGCCGCTTGTGGTTCTTGATGGTACGCAACGCTAGCCCGGATCTGCGCGGTTAGAGAGGGACGTCATGCATTCTGGCGTCCCGCTTCGTAAAACAGCGCGAAGATCAACGCGCTCGTGTTCAGAGCGACATGTCGAAGGCGGGCCTGAGGAACAGTTCGATCGCCATCACGACGAGTCCCATCGCGGCCGCTGACAGCGTCAGCGTGCCGTATTCGTCGTAGCGTGCATCGTAGAGACACGCCACGACGAAGAGAATCGCCAGCAGATTAGTCAGCCAATCGAAATTCAGCGCCAAAGTCATCGATTAAATCCGGGCTCATGTGCGGCTCGGATTGTCGAATCGCACGATCAGGTGAGCGCGATTCTATCGAGCCGAGCTTACGGATTCGCAACGACAACGCTTACACTAATTACGCTTTGGCATGCGCCATTAGCGCCCGGAAGAAGCCTCTTGCGGGGCACCTCCGGACGCCTGAATGGAAATCCCCCTGGCTTACGCCGCGGACGGCGTCTGCTCCGGAGACATCATGTCGTGCTCGATCCAGTCGATCACCGACGTGCGCTTCGGCTGCCATCCAAGCAGCTTGCGGGCGCGTTCACCACGCACGCGGCTATTCGAGCCGAGGCCGTACGAGGCCATTTCGTAGCCCCATTCCTTTTGCGCGTCTTCGAGCGGCCAGTCTTGCGGCTCGCCGAGCTTCATCGCGCGCGCAATCGCGGCGCTCATGTCGCTAAACGACGCCTCGCCGCTTTCGACGAAGTAGAAGGTGCCCGCCGGCGTCTTGTCCAACGCGAGGCGATACAGTTCTGCGACGTCGTCGATATACACGTTCGACCAGATATTGCCGCCGCTGCCAACATGACGCACCACGCCGCTCTTTAGCGCCTGACGCACGAGGCGCGGCAGTTGCACGCTCGCGCTGCCCGGCACCGCGCCGTGGCCGTAGATCAGCGTGTTGCAGAACACTGCCGAGCGGATATTCAGCTTGGCCGAATTGAGCACCATCAGGTCGATCGCGACGCGCGCCACTTTGTCGGGAGTCGGCTCGGGCAGCGCGTCCTCGTGATAGATGCGCGCCTGACCCGCTTCGCCGCCCGACGCATCGCCGACGATGCTCGAACCGCTCGTGTGCAGAAACGTTTTGCCGGAGCCGGCGAGTCCGTCGATCAGCGCCTTCACCGCGCCTTCATGATCGCTGCTCGCGGCGTTGATGACGGCGTCGGCGGCTTGCGCTTCGGCGATCAGCAACGCGCGGTCGTCGAGCGTGCCGATCACGGGTTCGATGCCGAGCCGTTGCAGCTCGGCGCTCTGTTCGGGGTTGCGGATCAAACCGCGCACGGTGTGGCCGGCGCGCGCCAGATGCGCTGCGATCGAGCCGCCGATAAAACCGCTTGCCCCTGTGATGAAAATCTTCAAGACGTTCTCCTTGATGAGAAACACGATGACATGCACGCAGTATCCGCCGACTTGATTCTCGCAAAAACCGTGTTAGTCTCAAATCAATCTTGATTTGAAATCAACAATGAAAACATCCACCGACGAGTTGCTGGTGTTCGTCACGGTGATCGACAGCGGTTCGATTACCGCGGCCGCGGAGAAACTGAATCAGACCGTCTCCGGCGTGAGCCGCGCGCTCACGCGCCTCGAAAAGAAACTCGATACCGCGTTGGTGAGGCGCACGACGCGCCGTCTGCAACTCACCGAAGAGGGCGAAACCTTCCTGCAGCGCGCGCGAGCGATCCTCGACGCGATGGAAGAGGCCGAGGAATCCGTCACGCGCGGACGCGAGCGGCCTTCGGGGCGTCTGCGCGTCGATGCCGCGTCGCCCTTCATGCTGCATTGCGTAGCGCCGCATATGACGGCGTTTTCGGCGCTGTATCCGGAGATCAGGCTGGAGTTGACCAGCAATGAACGGATCGTGGATCTGCTGGAGCAGAAGGTGGACATCGCGATCCGCATCGGCGAATTGCAGGATTCGACTTTGCATGCGCGCGCCCTCGGCACCAGCAAGCTGCGTGTGCTCGCGAGCCCGGCGTATCTGGCCGAATACGGCGAGCCGAAATCGGTCGAAGCGTTGCGCGAGCATCGGCTGATCGGCTTCACGGCGCCGGAGCATCTGAACCGCTGGCCGTTGCGGGAAGGGCGCAAGGGCGGCGCGGAATCGCTGAAGATCGAACCGGCGATCACTGCGTCGAGCGGCGAGACATTGCGGCAACTGGTGCTGTCGGGATGGGGCATCGCCTGTCTCGCCGATTTCATGAGCGCGGCCGACGTGCGCGAAAAGCGTCTCGTGCCGATTCTCGGCAACGTGCTGGCGGACGAGCGGCAGCGGGTGAGCGCGGTGTATTACCAAAGCGCGTCGCTGGCGGGGCGCGTGCAGTGTTTTCTGGATTTCATCGCGGCGCGCGTGAAGCTTTAGCGGCGCTGTTCTATCCGTAGTCGAATCATCTGAAGCCCGCGGCTTGCCTGAGCGCGCGGGCTTTTTGCGTTGTCTCGAGTCGTCTCTTCTATAACGCTTTTATAGGCCGCAAAACAGGCCGCAAAGCGCGCAGGTCTACGGGCCAAATATTTTTTGCGCCTCGCGCTGGCCATTTTGAACGTGTATATACAAGCTGAGATCCGAGGCGCTCAGAAGCCAGCCCGCCACGCGGAGCCACAGGAAATTCCGGCACAGGCAAGATCCAAGCCAAGCTTACGTTTCACCCTAATGGAAACCCCTAGGCCAAAACCTCAAAAAACAAGTTGTATATACAAGCCGCCGCCGCTAGACTTCTCTCAAATTGTATAGACAGGACGACAACCATGATGACTCTGAAGCCCGGCTACCTGACCCTCCCGCAATTGCGCCAGATCGCACGCGGACACGTCGCGTTGCAACTCGATCCCGCCAGCCACGCCGCGATCGACGCCTGCGCGCAAGCCGTGGCCGATATCGCCGCGAAGGGCGAGCCGGCCTACGGCATCAACACGGGCTTCGGGCGCCTCGCCAGCACGCATATCCCGCACGACCAGCTCGAACTGCTGCAACGCAATCTGGTGCTCTCGCATGCGGTCGGCGTGGGTGAGCCGATGTCGCGTCCGGTCGTGCGTCTGTTGATCGCGCTGAAACTCTCGAGCCTCGGCCGTGGTCACTCGGGCATCCGCCGCGAAGTGATGGAAGCGCTGATCACGCTGTACAACGCCGACGTGCTGCCGGTCATTCCGGTGAAGGGTTCGGTCGGCGCATCCGGCGACCTCGCGCCGCTCGCGCATATGTCGGCAACGCTGCTCGGCGTCGGCGAAGTGTTCGCCAAGGGCGAGCGCATGCTGGCCACCGAAGGCCTCGCGCTCGTCGGCCTCAAGCCGCTCACGCTGCAAGCCAAGGAAGGTCTGGCGCTGCTGAACGGCACGCAGGCTTCGACCGCGCTCGCGCTCTACAACATGTTCGCCATCGAAGACCTGTACCGCACCGCGCTGGTGTCGGGCGCGTTGTCGGTGGACGCGGCCATGGGTTCGGTCAAGCCGTTCGACGCGCGCATTCACGAACTGCGCGGTCATCAAGGCCAGATCGATGCGGCCGGCGCATACCGCTCGCTGCTGCAAGGCTCGGGCATCAACGTCTCGCACGCCGATTGCGACAAGGTGCAGGATCCGTACAGCCTGCGCTGCCAGCCGCAAGTGATGGGCGCGTGTCTGGATCAGATGCGCCACGCCGCCAACGTGCTGCTGCTCGAAGCGAACGCGGTCTCCGACAATCCGCTGATTTTCCCGGACACCGGCGAAGTGCTGTCGGGCGGCAATTTCCACGCGGAGCCGGTGGCCTTCGCCGCCGACAACCTCGCGCTTGCCGCCGCCGAAATCGGCGCCCTGGCCGAACGCCGCATCGCGCTGCTGATCGACGCGACGCTGTCGGGCCTGCCGCCGTTCCTCGTGCGCGATGGCGGCGTGAATTCGGGCTTCATGATCGCTCACGTCACGGCCGCCGCGCTCGCTTCGGAGAACAAGACGCTCGCGCATCCGGCTTCGGTCGACTCGCTGCCCACGTCGGCGAACCAGGAAGACCACGTGTCGATGGCGACCTTCGCCGCGCGCAAGCTCGGCGACATTGCTGAAAACACCGCGAACATTCTGTCGATCGAACTGCTCGCCGCCGCGCAAGGCGTCGATCTGCGCGCGCCGCACAAGACCAGCCCGAGCCTGCAAAAAGTGATGGACGCCGTGCGCAAGGACGTCGCGCATTACGAACTCGATCACTACTTCGCACCGGATATCGCGGCGGTCACGCGTCTCGTGCAGGACGGCACGATCGCGAAGCTGAGCCCGCTCTCCTTCGCGTCCGAACAGTAAGCAGTCAACGAGGCACAGCAAGCCAATGAACGCACCGGCCTATCAGGGCATCAAGGACTTCATCCTCGCGCGCATTCATGCGGGCGAATGGGGCGAAGGCGACCAGGTGCCCTCCGAAAACGAGCTTGCGCGCGAATTCAACGTGGCGCGCATGACGGTCAACCGCGCATTGCGCGAGCTGACTTCGGAGCAGGTGCTCACGCGTGTGCAAGGGTCGGGCACCTTCGTGGCCCGTCCCAAGTACGAATCCACGCTGGTGGCGATCCGCAGCATCTCCGACGAAATCGTCGCGCGCGGTCATCGCTATCAGGCCAACGTGCTGCACATCGGCGCGAGCATCGCCGACGAAGCGCTTGCCGAGGAAATGCAGGTGAGCGCGGGCAGTCCGGTGTTTCATTCGCGTGTGCTGCACTTCGAAAACGACGAGCCGGTGCAACTCGAAGAGCGCTGGGTCAATCCCGCAGTCGCGCCTGAATACGCGCTGCAGGACTTCACGAACACCACGCCGAATCAGTACCTCGTGCGCGTCGCGCCGTTGCAGCGGGTCGAGTACCGCATCGAGGCATTGGCTGCCGATGGCGATACGCGCGAGTTGCTGACCATGGACGAACTCGAACCTTGCCTCGTGCTGCATCGGCGCACGTGGTCGCAAAGCCAGGTGGCATCGATCGCCAATCTGTGGCACCCCGGCAGCCGTTATCGCTTCACCGGACATTTCTGACATCGCCGTTTTTGCCGTACCCGAATCTTTTTCGACCATCTTCAAGCATTCCGAGGGCCATCATGAACAACCCGAAACACATCGACCCGCGTCTCGATCCTACCCGCACGATCCGCGCACCGCGCGGCGCGGAGAAGACCTGCAAGACCTGGATTGCGGAAGCCGCGTACCGGATGATCCAGAACAATCTGGATCCGGAAGTCGCCGAGCATCCGCATGCGCTGGTCGTGTACGGCGGCATCGGCCGTGCCGCGCGTAACTGGGATTGCTTCGATCAGATTCTCAAGTCGCTGAAAGATCTCGAAGAAAACGAAACGCTGCTGATTCAATCGGGCAAGCCGGTCGGCGTGTTCCGCACGCATGCCGACGCGCCGCGCGTGCTGCTGGCGAATTCGAATCTGGTGCCGCATTGGGCGACTTGGGAACACTTCCACGAACTCGATCGCAAGGGCTTGATGATGTACGGCCAGATGACGGCGGGCAGCTGGATCTACATCGGCAGCCAGGGCATCGTGCAGGGCACCTACGAGACCTTCTTCTCGGTGGCGAACCAGCATTTCAACGGCGATCCTTCGGGCCGCTGGATTCTAACGGGCGGCTTGGGCGGCATGGGCGGCGCGCAACCGCTGGCGGCGACCATGGCCGGTTTCTCGATGATCGCGGTGGAATGCGACGAGACGCGTATCGACTTCCGTCTGAAGACGCGTTACGTCGACAAGAAAGCAGCGACGCTCGACGAAGCCCTCGCCATGCTCGAGGAAGCGAAGAAAGCCGGCAAGCCGGTGTCGATCGGCCTGCTCGGCAACGCGGCGGATGTGTTCGCTGAATGCGTGACGCGCGGCATCACGCCGGATTGCGTGACCGACCAGACCAGCGCGCACGACCCGATTCACGGCTACCTGCCGCAAGGCTGGAATGTCGAAGACTGGCGCGAGCGTCAGAAGACCGTGCCGGACAGCATCGTGCTGCCGGCCAAGCAATCGATGGCCAAGCAGGTCCAGGCCATGCTGACGCTGCAGGAACGCGGCGCGGCCACGCTCGACTACGGCAACAACATCCGCCAGATGGCGCTGGAAATGGGCGTGGAAAACGCGTTCGATTTCCCGGGTTTCGTGCCGGCGTATATCCGTCCGCTGTTCTGCGAAGGCAAGGGCCCGTTCCGCTGGGTCGCGCTGTCGGGCGATCCTGAGGATATCTACAAGACCGATGCCAAGGTCAAGGAACTGATTCCCGACGATCCGCATCTGCACAACTGGCTCGACATGGCGCGCGAACGTATCGCGTTCCAGGGCTTGCCGGCGCGGATCTGCTGGGTCGGCGTGAAGGATCGCTATCGTCTGGGCCAGGCGTTCAACGAAATGGTGAAGAACGGCGAGTTGAAGGCGCCGATCGTGATCGGTCGCGATCACCTCGACACTGGTTCGGTCGCGAGCCCGAATCGCGAAACCGAATCGATGAAAGACGGCTCCGACGCGGTCAGCGACTGGCCGCTGCTCAACGCACTGCTGAACACGGCAGGCGGCGCTTCGTGGGTTTCGCTGCATCATGGCGGCGGTGTCGGCATGGGCTTCAGCCAGCACTCGGGTGTCGTGATCGTCGCGGACGGCACGGATGCCGCGAAAGAGCGTCTCGGCCGCGTGCTGTTCAACGATCCGGCAACCGGCGTGATGCGTCATGCGGATGCGGGCTATGAGCTCGCGCAGGAAACGGCGCGCGAGGCGGGTCTCAATCTGCCGATGCTGGGCCGTTGAGCGTGGCGGTTCAAGGCATGCCTCACAGCGCGCCTGTGGGCAACGGCGCAAGCCTCACGCTGATTCGCGGCGCCGACCTCGTGGCGGCGCCGTGGAAGAACGGCGGCGGCGTCACGCGTGAAGTGGCGGCGTTTCCCGAAGGCGCGGGGCTCGATGCCTTCGTGTGGCGGGTGAGCGTGGCCGATGTCGCGCAAGCCGGGCCGTTCTCGCGCTTTGCCGGCATCGATCGCACGCTTGTGCTGTTATCCGGCGCGGGCATGTTGCTCGATGAAGCGGATAGCGCGCACGGCGTGAGGACGCATGCGTTGACGCAAGCGCTTGACATGGCTCGCTTCGCCGGCGAGGCGCAAATCGACGCGCGTCTGGTCGACGGCGCGACTCGCGACTTCAACCTGATGGTGCGGCGTGACGCTGCGCATGGCGAAGTGGAAGTATGGCGCGGCGCAACGCAACGCACGCTTTCCGCCGACGCGGTCCTGCTGTATTGCGCGGAAGGTTCGGTGTCGGTTACGCCGGGCGACGCGCAAGCACTGCCGCTTGCCACCGGCGACACGCTGCGCATCGACACGCCGAGCGCGCTGTCATGCACGGTCGAAGGCGCAGGCGCCTTGCTCGCAATCAGCATCCGTTACAAGCAACGATGACGACGATTCGCGTGCACGTCTGCTTCCTTCACGGCGTTTGCACGCGAACCACCACAGACACGCAACAAGCTGCAAAGAGCACGCGATGAAGCAAACCGTCTGGCATCACCTAAAACTTTGCCCGCAGGGCGATCCCCAAAACACGCTGCCCGATGCCGCGATCGCCGTTGAAAACGGCACGATCGTATGGCTCGGCGCGGCTTCGTCATTACCCGGCGACTACGCCGCATGGCCGCGCGAAGATCTGCACGGCGCGTGGGTGACGCCGGGTCTGGTCGATTGCCACACACATCTCGTGTACGGCGGACAGCGCGCGGACGAATTCGCGCAGCGCCTCGCCGGCGTCAGCTACGAAGAGATCGCGCGGCAGGGTGGCGGCATCGTCTCCACGGTGCGCGCCACACGTGCCGCGGACGAGGCCTCGCTGTTCCGCCAATCGGCGGCGCGTCTCGAACCCTTGCTCGCCGAAGGCGTGACCACGGTCGAGATCAAATCCGGCTACGGGCTCGACCTCGCGAGCGAACGCAAGATGCTGCACGTCGCGCGTCAATTGGGTGAGCGCTTTCCCGTGACTGTCTATACGACGTTTCTCGGCGCGCACGCGCTGCCGCCCGAGTTCGCCGGCCGTGCCGACGCGTATATCGACGAAGTCTGCAACACCATGCTGCCCGCGCTCGCCGACGAAGGCCTCGTCGATGCGGTCGACGTGTTCTGCGAGCGCATCGGTTTTTCGCTGGAACAAAGCGAGCGCGTTTTTAACGCGGCGGAACGTTACAAGCTGCCGGTGAAAATGCACGCCGAGCAGTTGTCGAACGGCGGCGGCACGGCACTCGCCGCGCGTCATCACGCGCTGTCCGCCGATCACCTCGAATTTCTCGACGAAGCCGGCGTTGCCGCGATGAAGGAAGCGGGCACGGTGGCCGTGCTGCTGCCTGGCGCGTACTACTTCATCCGCGAGACGCAGTTGCCGCCTTTGGAATTGCTGCGGCGCTATGACGTGCCGATCGCGATTTCGACCGACAGCAACCCCGGCACATCACCCGCCACGTCGCTGCTGCTAATGATGAACATGGCCACCACGCTGTTCCGCATGACCGTGCCCGAAGTGCTGCAAGGCGTGACATCGCACGCGGCGCGCGCGCTCGGCAAGGCGGATCGCCACGGCTCGCTGGAAGCGGGACGCGCAGCGGATTTCGCGGTGTGGTCGGTCGATTCGCTGGCCGAGCTGGCTTACTGGATTGGACGTCCGCTGTGCGCGCGAGTCGTGCGCGCGGGCGAGACCGTTTATACGCGGCGTGAATTGAGCTAGGGCCTGAGATGACTGAACCGCACAAGCAATCGAATCAATCGCTATTCGCCGAGTACGCGTACCTGCCGGATGGCTGGCGCCGCAACGTGCTGCTGGAGTGGGACGCGAACGGCATGCTCACCGCCGTCACGCCCGATACGTCGACGCCGCCTGCGGGCGTGCAGAAGGCAGCGGGTCCGGTACTGCCTGGCATGCCGAATCTTCATTCGCACGCGTTTCAGCGCGCGATGGCCGGCCTCACCGAATATCGCGCATCCGGCGCGGGCGCTACGGATAACTTCTGGAGCTGGCGCGACCTGATGTATCGCTTCGCCGCGCGCATCACGCCGGAAGGCCTGGCGAGCGTCGCGCAATGGCTGTACATCGAAATGCTGAAAGCGGGCTATACGTCGGTGTGCGAGTTCCATTACGTGCATCACACGCCGGACGGCGGCCGCTATGCGAATCAGGCGGAACTCGCGCAACGCGTGGTGGATGCGGCGTCGGCGAGCGGCATCGGCATGACGATGCTGCCGGTGCTGTATCAGTACAGCGGCTTTGGTTCGCGCGCGCCGCGTGAAGACCAGCAGCGTTTCATCAACACGCCGGAAAGCCTGCTCGATCTGCTTGGCACGTTGCGCGCGGCGCGCCCTGAAACTGCCGCGTTGCGTTACGGCGTGGCGCCGCATTCGCTGCGCGCCGTCTCCGCGGAGTCGTTGCGTACGCTGCTCGGCGGCATCGAGAACACGGCGCCCGTTCATATCCATATCGCCGAGCAGACCGCGGAAGTCGATGCGTGCGTCGAAACCGAAGGCGCGCGTCCGGTGCAATGGCTGCTCGATCGTTTCGATGTCGATAGCCGCTGGTGCCTCGTGCACGCCACGCACGTCGATGCGAACGAAACGCTAGCGCTCGCGAAAAGCGGCGCGGTAGCCGGTTTGTGTCTGACCACCGAAGCCAATCTCGGCGACGGCATTTTTCCGGCGCAGGAATATCTCGACGCGCAAGGGCGCATCGGCGTGGGTTCGGATAGCCATATCGGTGTCGACTGGCGCGCGGAGTTGCGTTTGCTCGAATACGGCCAGCGTCTCACGCGCCGGCAGCGCAACGTGCTGGCGTCGGCGCAGGTCACGCATGTCGCCGATCGGCTGTTCGACGCTTCGCTCGAAGGCGGCGCGCACGCCACGGGTCGCGCGGTCGGCGCGCTGCAGGCGGGCCGCCGCGCCGATTGGCTCGTGCTCGACGCGGATCATTCGAGCATTGCCGAGCATGCGCCGAACGCCTGGCTCTCGGGCGTTGTATTCTGCGAGCATGGCGAAACGCCGATTCGCGACGTCTACGCGGGCGGCGACAAGGTCGTCGATAACCGCAGGCATCGCGATGAAGAGGGCGCATACGCGCGCTATCGCGTGGCGCTGGCGGACCTGCTCAAGTGAGCGACGCGCCAACTTGCCGGCGCGTGTCACATGAGTTGCTGAACTGATCCTTCGATCCTATCGATTCCGGACTGACATGACTGCTTCGAACACTCCGCCGGTTTTCACGCTGCATCGAGGAAGCCTGCCGCTGCTCATTTCGATTCCGCATCTGGGTACGCAAATCCCGGTCGACATCGCCACGACAATGACGCCCGCCGCGCAGCGCACCGACGATTGCGACTGGCATCTGGACCGTCTCTATGCGTTTGCAAAACGCATGGGCGCGTCGATCCTTGCGCCCACTTACGCGCGTTATGTAATCGACCTGAACCGTCCGCCCGATGGCGCGAATCTGTACCCGGGCCAGGACACGACCGGTCTGCTACCGGTCGACACGTTCGACAAGGAGCCGTTGTATCTGGACGGCCAACTGCCGGACGAGGCCGAAACCGCGCGCCGTCGCGACGCTTACTGGAAGCCTTATCACGAGGCGCTGCAAGGCGAACTCGCGGCGCTGAAAGCGAAACACGGCAAGGTACTGCTGTGGGAAGCGCATTCGATCCGCTCGCACGTGCCGCGTTTTTTCGAGGGACGTCTGCCCGATTTCAACTTCGGCACCTCGAACGGCGCGAGCGCGGTGGCGGGATTGGCCGAGGAGATGGCCGCTACGGTCGAGCAATACGATGGCGGCTATACGGCTGTCGCCAACGGCCGCTTCAAGGGCGGCTATATCACGCGCGAGTATGGCCAGCCGTCGCAAGGCGTGCATGCGTTGCAACTCGAACTCTCGCAGATCACGTATATGGAAGAGCACATGCCGTATGCGTATGACGAAACGTTGGCCGCGAAAGTCGAGCCGCTGCTGGAAGCTCTCGTCGTGAAAGCATTGGAGCGCGTCAAGACGGCGTGACATGCCGCTCGTCTCTCTTCTTTTTCCTCGCGCTTTCATCGTGCCGCGCAATCCGCGCCGCACGATGAAAGCGGGTCGGCTGACACCGCAAAGGTGTAACAGCATGTGTCCGTGATTGCATGCTGCCGTTTTCGCGCAGAACGTATAGAGCGCGTTGAAGAAATCAGCTTGCTCTGCTTCGACCTGATGCCGAAAAAAAGCCCCGCGTTTAGCGAGGCTTTACGACGTGCCGTGCCGGTCAGGGCGTGGCACCGCCATTAGTGGCAGCGTTTTTCCCAGTGATGATGAACACGCACCTTGTGGCATACAGGGTGATGATGTTCATAAGCTTGAGCGGGAGCGATGGCGCTCAGGGCTGCAGCGGCTGCGGCGATGGCGAGGACAATCTTCTTCATTACAAAATCCTTAAATCAGTGTTGGGGTACTAACGGAGCAGCACGGGGCGTGCCGCGACCGCCTGCAAGCATGCCACATCATGCGCACGGAACGGAGGAACGCTGAGCAAACCCAGGTGTCAATTCACAACGACGCTCGTGGTGAGCCGCCACCGGCAATGGATAGCGGGCAATGGTGCGTAGTCGCGCAGTGGCGTGTATTTACGACAGTTCGACGCTCACACAGTGGCATTCCGGGATTGCGCGCCATGCGGTGAAGCGTCTACCCTTTCAAAACGATAACGCGCGACGCGCGTGATCACTACATCGGGCAAAAAGATGGAAGACCCAGCGATGGAAGATTCCGACGAATTGCTGCTCCCGGTCTGGCGAGCAAACCTGGTGCTGTTGACCCGCGAGGTCGGCGCGGCGACGCGACTCGCGCGCATGATGACCTTCTCCGCGAGCTATCTGAAACTGATGTTGTCCGGCCAGCGTGAATTCAGTGAGGAGTTCGTGCGCGGCATCGAGGCGGTCACGGGTTTGCCGGGCGGCTGGATGAACGCGCCGCACACCGAGCAGGACATCCCGCCCAACGCGCGTGAAGCGATCGACAACGAACAACCGCTCGCGCGGTTTCGCGGCACGGCGCATCCGGTGAGAAAGAAGTCGGTGCTGCGGCCGCCGGAACCGATTTTCGGCCAGCCGGGGCCGGCCAAGCGCGTCGAGGAAGAAATCCTCGACGCGGAAGCGCATCGGCGTCAGGCGCACTTTCGCAAGGTCCGCGACGTGGCGATCCAGGACGTGCGGCGTTTCGAGCGGCATCTGACTCACGCGCCGGTCGAACTGGCGACGATGCGCGCCAAGGTGGAGGACGTGATCGCCGCCGCCGATCTCGACGACCCGATCCAGGCCGATCTCGCGGGACGGCTCGAGCAGATCGAAAAGCATCGGCATCTGCTGCTCAGGCACGTCGAGCGATTGCAGGCGCTGCTCGGGCAACTCGGCGAGACGGAATGAGGCAGTGAGCGGCCGGTTAGCTGCTAAAACCACGATAAGAACTCAGCCGAGGTGCATCTTGGGGAAAATTGCCGTCACGCTGCAGCAGGCGCTTGCCCGTTGTCGACAGGATGGCGCGCGGGGCAGGGCGCGGCGCACATGACTTGGGGCGTGGCGTTTCTTCTCAGGCTGGCCTGCGGATCGGCGCTGGGCGCGTGCGTCGCGCTTGGCGCGTTCGCCGACGACAGTACGTCCACCGCATCCGGTGAGGACCGCGCGCCTTCCACGATCGAGCGCGACGTCCATCTCTTCACGATCCAGAAAGACGGCTCCGTCGAGGAACACGACGACACCGTCCTGCGCGCCAACACGACGAGCGGCGTCGACGATATCGCGCAACGCTACGTGTGGTTCAACAAGGACATCGAGCAGGTGCAACTGCTGGCCGCCGAAACGATCGACGTGGATGGCGTCGCGCATCCGGTCGGTCCCGAGGCGATCCGCGACGTGCAGGAGCCGCGCTCGGCAGGCGCGCCGAGTTTCGAGGACGGCGTGTTGCGCACGGTGATCTTCCCAGGCGTGGAGCCGGGCTCGCGCGTGCATCTGGCGTTTCGCAAGACGCGCACGAAGCCCTTGCAGGCGGGCACCTTCGCGTACCTCGTCGAGCCGACGCGCGACCCGGTCGAACTGCAGCGCCTGATCTTCGATCTGCCCGCCGACGTGCCGCTTTATGCCGACGCGCGCGGCTACGTCGCGGTGCCGCCGGTCACGGCAAACGGCCGTACCCGCTACGAGTTCGACTACCAGCACGGGCCGTATGCGCCGCTCGAAGCGGGCTCGGTTGGCTACGCGAACTGGGGCGATCGCCTGATGGTATCGACGGTGCCGGACTTCGCGAATTTTGCCGCTCGCTATCGGGGCCCCGCAACCGACGCGACGACTGGCGATCCGGCGATTGTCCGCCTCGCGCAAACGCTCGCCGCCGGCACCGACGATCCGCGCGTGAAGGCGCAACGGCTCTACGACTGGATGCGTCTGAATATCCGCTACGTCGCGTTGTTTCTCGGCGAAACGGCGGCGATTCCGCACAAGGCGGCCGACATCCTGCGCAACCGTTACGGCGACTGCAAGGACCACGTCGCGCTCTACGGCGCGTTGCTGGCCGCGCTCGGCATCCGCAGCGAGGCGGTGCTGCTCAATCTCGGGCCGTACTACAGTTTGCCGGACGTGCCCGGCTACGGATCGAGCGCGATCAATCATGCGATTATCTGGATTCCTGACTTGTCGTTGTATGCGGATACGACGGCGGGCGGCACGGCGTTCGGTTATCTGCCGCCTAGCGTGATGGACCGGCCGGTCTTGCTGGTCGGCGAGGGCGTGTTGTCGCGCACGCCGGCCACGCAGCTGCGCGAACGCAGCGCGCGCGTGCAGATCGACATCGATGAAAGCGGGGCGGCGAATTACGCTTACCGCGCGGAGGACGCGGGTTTTACCGCCGAGATCGAGCGCAATACCTTTCGGCGCGCGACGCGGCAGCGCACGCAGCAGATCGCCGCGAACCGTCTGTTGCAGACAGGCTTGCACGGCACGGCACAATTGCGCACGGCGGATCTCGGCGCCACGACCGGACCGTTTGCCACGTCGATGCAAGGGAAGGTCGAGCACTTCGTCTGGACCGACGGCACCACGGCGGTGCCGGCCTTGACGAGTTTCTCGGGCGGCATGGGCTCGCAGGTGCAGGCGTGGCTCGCGGAGCCATCGAGGACTCAGCCCTGGACGTGCATCGGCGGGGAGTTCGACGAGACTCTGGAAATGACGCTGCCGCGCTTTGTACGCGTGACGGATTTGCCGTCCGACACGGCGGTGCAAAACCGCTTTCTGACCTTTTCATCCCGCTACGTCTACGATCCTGGCGCGCGAGTCTTGCAGGTCAGGCGGCACTTGCGTGCCGCCTTTGGTCATCAGATGTGCTCCGCGAGCGAGTTCGCCGAAATGCACGACGATCTCGTTCGAATCGAGCGCGACCTCGATGCCGAACTGGTGGTCAAAGCCGCCAAGTCGAAGAACCCATAGCGATAACCGATACCCCGGCACGAGCGTCAGGCATCGACACCCGTGCCGGGGTCACACGCGCTTAACTCCCGCTCTTGGTCACGATGGGCACCCACGCGCCATTCTTGACCTGATAAAGCGTCGATGCGCCGCTCTTCAACGCGCCGTTGTTGTCGAAGGAAATCTTGCCGGTCACGCCTTCGAAATCAATCGCCTTGAGCGCCGACCGGTAGTCGTTCGGCGAGCTGGACTTGGCCTTTTGCATGGCCTTGATCGCAGCCCAGGCGCCGTCATAACCGAACGGCGCGTACGACAGGATATCCACCCCGAAGCGCTTCTTGAACTTCGCGGAGAAATCCTTGCCGCCCGGCAACTGCGCGAGTGGCCGTCCATATTCCCAGGCCATCACGCCTTCGGCGGAATCGCCCGCAAGCTTGATGAAGTCCTGATCCATCACGCCGCCGCCGCCCACCAGTTGCGCGTTCATGCCCAGCTGCTTCATGCGCTTGGCAAAGCCCGCCGCCTGCGTGTCCAGTCCGCCGAAGAAGATCAGATCGGCGTTGGTCGATTTGATCTTGGTGATCTGCGTGCTGAAGTCGACCGCTTTGTTGTCGGTGTACTCACGCGCCACGAGGTTGCCGCCGTGCGCTTTCACCGCTTTCTCGAACTCGTCCGCTTCGCCCTGGCCGAACGCGGTGCGGTCGTCGATGATCGCGATGCGCTTGGCCTTGGTCACTTCCACGGCATAGACGCCTGCGTTGCCGGCGTTCTGCGCGTCGGTGGAAATCACCATGAAGGTGTTCGCGAAGCCGCGTCCGGTGATGATCGGATTGGTGGCGGCCGGGTCGATCACCGGAATGCCGGCCTGCTCGTAGACCTGCGAGGCGGGGATCGTCGTGCCCGAGTTGAAGTGGCCCACCACGGCCGACACGCCCGCGTCGACCAGCTTCTGCGCGGCTTGCACGCCGATGCGCGGGTCGGCCTGATCGTCTTCGGAGACGATCTGGAATTGGGCCACCTTGTCACCGATCTTGATCTTTTGCGCGTTGGCTTCTTCCAGCGCGAGCCGGACGCCGTTCTCCAGATCTTTGCCGTAGCCGGCGTTGGCGCCGGTCAGCGGGGCAGCGAAGCCGATCTTCACCGGCAGGTCGTCGGCGAAGCTGGCCGGCGGCGCGATGGCGAAGATAGCGCCAACGAACAGGGCAAGCGGTTTCAGCGTGTAGCGAAGACTCATGGTCTCTCCTTCCATCGACAGTTTCAGGTTGTGAAAGCGGCAAGGCAGTAACGCTGGATCGACGCGCGCGCATGGACTTCGCATGGCGCGCATCGAGAGACTACGAATGATCGGTCGCTTTGAACAATGCGGGAATGCGCGCACTTGCGCGGATTTGCGTTCAAGCGGCGATCAATCTGGCGCGAATATAGAAAGCCAAATTGGCACCGTCTTGGCATTTCAAGGCGCTTTGAATGAGCATTTCGGCATAGCCCGCGCAGGGCGTTCGCTGGCGGCGTCCCGGCGCGGGTGCGAGGGTGCCGATTGCGGCATATGCTTAAGAGGGCGGCGCGAACGCGCCGACTGGGTGATGTGGCTGTAGCTGGTGTGGAGCCGTCGGACGTGCGGCTCATGCGCTAGCGGGACTAAAGCCGTGGTCGGCGCGGCCCTGGCACCGAAGCGGGATTCACCCCGCGAGCCGTGTGACCTCACGCGCCGAAGCGTGAATGAATGTGCAGGCAGCGTGACCACCGCGCTACAGCGGAGTGATTCGGCGCCGACAACGCGTCAAAGCAGAAGCGCGCCCCGGCCTCAAACTCCAACCGCTCAATGCTCGCCTTGCTGCCGCAACAACTCTTCACGCAGACGCAGAAGCGGCGCCTTGGTGTCCTCGTCGGCCCACGTGTCGAGATCGTCCAAGGCACGCTGGCAGCCGTCGAGCACGAGGTCGAGATCCACCGGTATGCCGTTGTTCAGCGCGAACTCGATAGTCTCGGCAAACTGCTGGCATTCGTCCTCGCCGTACGAGATGTCGAGGTTGTCGGCAATGACTTCCGCGATATTGCTGCGCGCCTTGTCGTCCGGCGTCACCATGTCGACGATGCCGCGCGCCACCGCCGGCGAGTAGTACAAAGCGATGTCGAGCCACTGCGCCGGATCGAAATCGGCCTGGTCGAACTGGCTCTCGAAGAACTCGATCGCTTCCTGTTCGTGTGCCTCGTCGGCGTCGACGCTGATGCACAACTGCTCAAAAAATTCTTCCCGCTCGCTGCGGATATAACCGTCCATCGATGCCTCGTTTGCTGAATGCCGGGTGCCTGAAAAAGGCGGCGTGGGCGGGCAGGTGCCTTGTCCACGCGGCACGCATTATAGGACGGCCGGCTGACAGTCGAGCGACGCCGCGCGGATCGGCGCACACATGGCGTACATTACGATTTGCTTGAGTTGCCCGGATCGGCGCCTGGCCAGCGCTGAGTATTGGCTGAAGCGTCTCGTGCAGCCACCGCTTACGCCGTGTCCGCCACCCACGCATCGAACCACTCGCGCGGCTGTGCGATTTCATTCTGTGCGGCCACCAGTTCGAGCTCATAGCGCCCAGCCTGCCAGGTCGTCTTGACCACCGCGTTCACGGCGGCCAGCGTGTGTTCGAAGGCCGCGCGAATCGAATCGCCGAGCAGCGTACGCGCGACGAACACCGCGCTCGTCAGATCGCCCACGCCCACCGGTTGCCGGGCGAACGGGTAGAGCGGGCGTTGTCCCATCCACGATTCGCGTTCGGTGACGACCAGCATGTTGAAGCGGTCGGCGGGACTGTTGCGATCGAGCAGATGCTTGACCAGGACCAGCTTCGGCCCACGCGCGATGAGTTCGCGGCATGCGGTCACGGCTTCTTCCAGCGTTTCGATCTCGCGGCCCACCAGACGCTGCAATTCGGTGTGGTTCGGCGCCATGGCGTCGGCCATCTCGGGCATGGTGCGCACGAGAAACTCCTGAATGCCCGGCTCGACCTTGCAGCCGCTTGCCGCGCCCATCACCGGATCGCAGAAGTACCAGGCGCGCGGATTGGCGGCCTTCACGGCCTTGACGATCTCCAGCACCGACTCCGCCTGTTCGGGCGTGCCCAGATAGCCGGACAACACCGCATCGCAGCGCGGCAGCATGCCGATCGCGCCGATGCCGTCGACCAGATCTTCCATTTGCGAGCCGTCGATCGCGCTGCCGGTCCAATGGCCGTATTGCGTGTGGTTCGAGAACTGCACGGTATTGAGCGGCCAGACATTGACGCCGAGCCGACGCATCGGAAACACCGCCGCGCTGTTGCCGGCGTGACCGAAGACGACATGTGACTGGATGCTCAGAACGTTTTTCGTCATGGTGTGGCCCGCGCAACGCGTCTGCGCGATCAATGAAAACGGGAAGGGTGCACCGCGGCGGCGATCCGGCAAGCACCGGACGCCTCATGCGGCAGGATTGCTTCAGATGGTGCTGGAAATCGGCACGCGCTGCATCGTCAGGCAACAATACATGAGTTTGCCGCGCGCGAGTCGATCCGTCCCCGAGTTGTTGCGCCGAACCATCAGACGCGCACGCGGCGCATGACGGCTGCGGAGCCGCCCGCCGCGTGCGAAATGCTGCGTGGCCCGCAGCCGTTCGAACTCAGGCGAGCTCGCGATACAACGCCAGATAACGCTCCGCCGAGGCGCCCCAGCCGAAGTCCTGGCGCATCGCGCGCCGTTGCGTCGCTTTCCATTCGGTGCGGCGCCCATAGAGCGCGAACGCACGGCGAATGGCCGCGCCGATCCCCTTCGGCTCGAATCGTTCGAACACGAAACCGGTGGCGAGGTCGTCGGCGAGATTTTCGAGCGACGCGTCCACTACCGTGTCCGCGAGGCCGCCCACGCAATGCACGAGCGGCAGCGATCCATAGGCCAGCGCATACAGTTGCGTGAGACCGCATGGCTCGAAACGCGAGGGCACCGCAATCACGTCGCTGCCCGCGACGATCGTATGCGCGAGCGTTTCATCGAAGCCCAGCTCCACCGCCACGGACTCGGGATGCGTATGCGCGACGCGTTTCAAACCGTTCTCCAGCGCCGGGTCGCCGGTGCCGAACACGACCAGCTGCCCGCCGTGTTTGATGATCTCCGGCACGGCTTCGAGCAGCAGGTCGAGGCCTTTCTGCTCGGTCAGCCGGCTCACCACGCCGAACAGCAGCGCGTCGCTTTTCTGCGCGAGACCGAAGCGTTTTTGCAGCGCTTCCTTGCACGCGAGCTTGCCCGCGAGCCGCGTCGCGGTGTAGTGATTTTCGAGCAGCGTATCGGTACCGGGACACCAGACCGTGTAGTCGACGCCGTTCAGAATGCCGCTCAGATCGTGCGCGCGATGGCGCAGCAAACCGTCGAGGCCGCCACCCTGGGCGAGCGTCTGGATTTCGCGTGCATAGGTTGGGCTGACGGTGGTGATGCGGTCGCTGTAGTAAAGCCCGGCCTTGAGAAACGACATCTGTCCATAGAACTCGACGCCGTGCACGCTGAAAAAATCGTCCGGCAACCCGAGCTGACCGAACTGATGCGCGGGAAATACGCCCTGATACGCGAGGTTGTGCACCGTGAAGACGCTGCGCGCGAAGCGCTTGCCATGCTGGCGCTCAGCCGCCTTCAGATAGGCCGGCGCGAGCCCCGCGTGCCAGTCGTGCGCGTGAATGATTTGCGGCGACCAGGCCGGGTCCAGTTGCTGCGCGAGTTGCGCGGCGACCCAGCCGAGCAGGGCGAAGCGCTGCGCGTTGTCGCCGTAAGGCACGTGCTCGTCGTTCAGATACGGATTGCCGGGCCGGTCGTACAGCGTGGCCGCGCGGATCACATAGACGACCAGGCCGTTCGATGCCAGCGTGCCCCGTTCGAGCGTGACGCCCGGCGCGTCGAAGCGGCGGCCCAGTTGCGCGACCGGCGTCAGGTCGGTCAGGCCGGCGACCACCGCCGGAAAGCCGGGCAGTAGCACGCGCACATCGGCGCCGCGCTCGATCAGCGCGGGCGGCAACGCGCCCGCGACGTCGGCGAGACCGCCCGTTTTGAGGAGGGGATACAGCTCGCTTGCGACGTGCAGGGCGCGAATCGTCATAGGCTCCGTCTCTGTCCTGTTGGTTCGGGTTGGGCGCGGCTCAGCCGCCGGCAGCCGGCCTGGCTAGACCTTCTGCCGCAGCGCTTCAGGCGTGACCAGCACGACGCCGTCGTCGGTACGGTAGAAGCGCTCGGCGTCGCTCACCGGATCTTCGCCGATCACCGTGCCCTCCGGTATCGCGCAGCCGCGGTCTATCACCACTTTCTGCAGCCGGCAGCTCGCGCCGACGGTGACCTGCGGCAACAAGACTGCCTCATTGATGTTACAGAACGAACTCACTTTCACATTCGACGAAAGCACCGAGCGCGAAATCTGCGAGCCCGAGATCACGCAGCCGCCGCACACGATCAGATTATTGCCCGAGCCTTGCAACCCCTTCATGTCGCGCACGAACTTGGCGGGCGGCAACTGCTCCTGGTAGGTCCAGATCGGCCAGTTGCGGTCGTAGAGATCGAGCGTCGGGATGGTGGAGGCGAGGTCTAGATTGGCGGCCCAGTAGGCGTCGATCGTGCCGACGTCGCGCCAGTACGGCTCCACGTTCGGATCCGACGACACGCACGACATGCTGAACGGATGCGCGATCGCCGTGCCTTGCGTGACCACGCGCGGCAGGATGTCCTTGCCGAAGTCGTGATCGGTGTCGATGGTGGAGATGTTCTCTTCCAGCAGCGAATACAGGTAATCCGCGCTGAACACGTAGATGCCCATGCTGGCCAGCGCCGTATCCGGGCGGCCCGGAATGCAGGGCGGATCGGCGGGCTTTTCCAGGAAGTCGGTCACGCGGCGGTTTGCATCGACGTGCATCACGCCGAAGGCCACCGCCTCCATGCGCGGCACCTCGATACAGCCGACCGTGCAATCCGCGCCGCTTTCGGCGTGGTCGGCGATCATGCGCGTGTAGTCCATCTTGTAGATGTGGTCGCCCGCCAGCACCACCACGTATTTCGGCCGGATCGAACGGATGATGTCGAGGTTCTGGAAGACGGCGTCCGCCGTGCCGCGATACCAGTGCGCGCCTTCCACGCGCTGCTGCGCGGGCCACAAGTCGATGAATTCGCCCATCTCGCCGCGCAGGAAACTCCAGCCGCGCTGCAAGTGGCGCAACAGCGAATGCGCCTTGTATTGCGTGACGACCGCGATGCGGCGGATGCCGGAGTTCAGACAGTTGGAGAGAGCGAAATCGATGATCCGGTATTTGCCGCCGAAGTGCACCGCCGGCTTGACGCGTTTGTTGGTAAGCGGCCCGAGCCGCGTGCCCCGTCCGCCCGCAAGGACGATGGCGAGGGTAGTGCGTTGCAGATCGTTCAGCCGTGCCGGAGTGTCCATGTCTGTCTCCTGATTAGTATGCCCCGGATGGGTGGTTCGCTTGCTCTCCACTGATGAATCGTGCTGCGCGCCGGCACCGTCTTCGCGGGCCCGTCTGCTAGTTCTAGCACTGATTTGCCGCGCACGCGTAGTCAGAATTGTGCGGGTGCCGCTAGTGCGCCCCCATTGCGCACGATCAACCCTTGCACCGCTACGATCCGTGCGCCACGACACACATAGAGCGTGAGGCGATGCACCGCAATATGCGTGCCACACGCGTCGTGGCGCTGTCGGCTTGTGTCGGCGGGAGCAGAGGCGGGCCATGCATCGTAGAATCGTGCGCTTCCGGCCGGAGGTGTTGGGCGCTGGTCTCACCGTGCGTTTGCCGCGCGTGCCTCTCCGCGTTTTCCTTTTAGAAAAAACCTCAATGAGTTTTCGCCGCCTGTCTTTGCTCGCCACGTTGAGCGCTTGCGCGCTAGCCGCGACCTCCATGCCCGCTGTTTTTGCGGCTTCCGCCGCCACGCCTGCGAGCGTCGCCGCGCCCGCCGGCGTCGAAGCGCAGAGTCCGGCCCGCCAGGCCGCTTCCGCCACCACGAGCGTCACGGGCGATACCGGCCCGGCGTACGGCCCCGAGTTGCAGGGCTTCAACTACCCGGCGCCGGTCAGCCAGTACGACTTCACCTCGCAAGGGGTGGCGCTGCATATGGCGTACATGGATATCAGACCGGTCAAGGCGAATGGCCGCACAGCGGTGCTGCTGCACGGCAAGAACTTCTGCGCGGCGACGTGGGACGCGACCATTCATCGCCTGAGCGATGCCGGCTATCGCGTGATCGCACCGGACCAGATCGGCTTTTGCAAGTCGAGCAAGCCCGAGCACTATCAGTACAGTTTTCAACAGCTCGCGCGCAATACGCATGCGTTGCTGCAATCGCTCGGCGTGACCGACGCGACCGTGATCGGGCATTCCACCGGCGGCATGCTGGCGATCCGCTACGCGCTGATGTATCCGCGCGAGACGCAGCAACTGGTGCTGGTCAACCCGATCGGTCTGGAGGACTGGAAGGCGAAGGGTGTGCCCTCGCTGTCCGCGGACCAGTGGTATGCGCGCGAGTTGAAGACGACCGCCGAAAGCATTCGCCGCTACGAGCAGTCCACCTACTACGCGGGACAATGGCGCGCGAGCTACGAACCGTGGGTGCAGATGCTGGCGGGCATGTATCGCGGTCCGGGCAAGCAGATCGTCGCGTGGAATTCCGCGCTGCTGTACGACATGATTTACACGCAACCGGTGGTGTACGAACTGGGGCAATTGAGCATGCCGACGCTGCTGCTGATCGGCCAGAAAGACACCACGGCGATCGCCAAGGACGCTGCGCCTGCCGAAGTGCGCGCAAAACTCGGCCATTATCCGGAACTCGGCAAGGCCGCCGCAAAAGCGATCCCGAACGCGACGCTAGTCGAATTCGCGGAGTTGGGGCACGCACCGCAGATGCAGGATCCGCAGGCGTTTCATAAAGCGTTGCTGGCCGGTCTCGCGGCGGTGCCGGCCAACCATTGAATCGACGGGCGCGACCGGGTCACCCACATCGACAAAAAAGGGCAGCCACGGGCTGCCCTTTTTACATTCTCCGACGGAGTTACCTGTCTTATTTGCCGCCCGCCAACTCCTCGCGCACTTGCGCGCCGATCTCGAATGAGCGCAGTCGCGCCTTGTGATCGTAGATCTGCGCGGTCAGCATCAATTCATCGGCGCCGGTCTGCTCGATGACCGACTTCAAGCCTTCGCGCACGGTATCGCGATCGCCCAGCACAGTGCACGCGAGCGAGTGCGCCACACCATTCAATTCCATCTCAGAAGCCTCGATCCGTTCGACCGGCGGCTGCAACTGACCCGGCGTGCCGCGTCGCAGATTGATGAACTGCTGCTGCAACGAGGTGAAAAGGCGTTTTGCTTCGTCGTTCGTATCCGCGGCGAACAGATTCACGCCGACCATCGCATGCGGTTTATCGAGCGTGGCCGACGGACGGAATTGCGACCGATACACCTGCAACGCCGTGAGCATATAGTCCGGCGCGAAATGCGATGCGAAGGCGAACGGCAGGCCGAGCGCCGCCGCGAGTTGCGCGCTGAAGAGCGAGGAGCCGAGCAGCCACAGCGGAACGTTCAGCCCCGCGCCGGGCACCGCGCGAATGCGCTGGCCCGGCACGGGGTCGGCGAAATAGCGCTGCAATTCGACCACGTCGTCAGGGAACGAGTCCGCGCTATTTTGCAGATCGCGGCGCAACGCGCGCGCGGTGCTCTGATCGGTGCCGGGCGCGCGGCCCAGGCCCAGGTCGATACGGTCGGGATAAAGCGACGCGAGCGTGCCGAACTGTTCGGCGATGACGAGCGGCGCATGGTTCGGCAGCATGATGCCGCCCGAGCCGACGCGGATCGTTTTCGTGCCGCCCGCGACATAGCCGATCACCACCGAAGTCGCGGCGCTGGCAATGCCCGTCATGTTGTGATGTTCCGCGAGCCAGAAGCGGCGGTAGTTCCATTTTTCCGCGTGCTGCGCGAGGTCGAGCGTATTCCTGAACGCGTCGGCCGGCGTGGCGCCCGCGGTGACCGGCGAGAGGTCGAGGACCGAGAAGGGGATCATTGTCTGTTCACTTGTTGTTTCCGGCGCTGTCGCGCGATGGGGCATTCTCGCAAAGGTTGTGCTTTTCTGCTGACGGCGCCGCGATGTCCACGTTCGCGAAAGGGGGTTTGCTCGCGCAGGGCGTTGAAAAGGCAAAACAGGCAAAACGGCAAGCGGGAAACGCTTAAGCGTTACATGCAAACCCGATATAGATATGGCCGATCAATATTTAACAAGTGCATGTCGCGCTGCTACCTTAACCCCTCGCACGAAAGCCATGCATCCAGCCAGTTACGTCACCGCCCCGCCGGGCAGAAACCATTCAGGGAGACACGAACGTGTCCATCGAATTCATCGGCATGATCCAGACCCGCAAGGTGTCCGAAACCCACGCGGCGCACGGTCCCGTCATCGACATCGATTACGTCGGGCAGTTTGCGCGCGCGCATGAAGAAGCGGGCTTCGACCGCATTCTCGTGCCGCATCATGCCACCAGCCCCGATGCGCTGTTGACCGTCGCGCACGCAGCGAGTGTGACCAGCAAGGTGCACTTCATGCTCGCGCATCGGCCGGGTTTTGTCGCGCCGACGCTCGCCGCCCGTCAACTGGCAACGCTCGATCATTATTCGGGCGGCCGCCTAGCGGTACACATCATTTCCGGCGGTGACGACACCGATCAGCGCCGCGACGGCGACTTCCTCACGCACGACGAACGCTACGCCCGCACCGACGAATACCTGCATATCCTGCGGCGCATCTGGACCGAAACCCAACCGTTCGATCACAACGGCCAGTACTACCGCTTCGAACAGGGCTTCTCGGAAGTGAAGCCCGTGCAGCAGCCGCATATTCCGGTGTATTTCGGTGGGGCGTCGGCGCCCGCGCTCGAAATCGCCGGCCGTCATGCGGACGTGTACGCGCTATGGGGCGAGTCGAAGGCGCAGGTGCGCGAGCAGGTCGCCCGCGTGCGCGCGGAAGCCGCGAAGCACGGCCGCAGCGTGCGTTTCTCGGTGTCGTTCCGGCCGATTCTCGCGGCCACGGAAGCGGCGGCGTGGGCGCGCGCAGAGCACATTCTCGAAGAGACGAAGCGGCTGCGCGCGGCGCAAGGCATCGGCGTGGGCGGCCCGGCGCAGAGCGAGGGCGCGCGACGCCTGCTCGCGGCATCGGGCGAATCGGATCGCGCGGACGAGCGTTTGTGGACCGGCGTCGCAAAAGAAATCGGCGGACGCTCAAATTCGACCGCGCTGGTCGGCACGCCGGAACAGGTGGCCGACACGCTCGCCGAGTATTACGCGCTCGGCGTCTCGACGTTCCTCATCCGCGGCTTCGATCCGCTGGAAGACGCCATCGACTACGGCCGCGAACTGATTCCCGCCACGCGCGAACGCGTCGCGCGCGTCGAGCGCGTGGCGGCGTGAACGGAGGCGCGATGACCGATCTTTCTCTCACAGCATTCGCGAAGGAACCGCCAGCGATCCAGCGTCACGCGCCGCTGCGCAAATTCTGGTTCGACGACATTGCGCCGCGCGAGAGCATCGCGGCGGAACGCCGCTACCGGCAGGAGCGGCTCGCGGTGGCGTTTCGTCTGTTCGCGCGCTACGGTTTCGATCAGGGGCTCGCCGGCCACATCACCGCGCGCGATCCGGAGTGGCCCGATCACTTCTGGGTCAATCCGTTCGGCAAGCATTTCAGCCGCATCCGCGTGTCTGATCTGTTGCTGGTGAATGCCGAGGGCGAGATCGTGGTCGGCGAGGGGCCGGTCAATCAGGCGGCCTTCGCGATTCACGCGGCGATTCACGAAGCGCGTCCCGATGTGATCGCGGCGGCGCACACGCATTCGCTGTATGGCAAGGCATGGTCGACGCTGGGCCGCACGCTCGATCCGCTCACCCAGGACTCCTGCGCGTTCTATCAGGACCACGCGTTATTCGACGATTTTCGCGGCGTCGTGCTCGATACCGGCGAAGGTGCACGCATTGCCGCGGCGCTCGGCGAGCGCCGCGCCGTGATCCTGAAGAACCACGGCATTCTCACCGCTGGCCCGAGCGTGGAAGCGGCGGCGTGGTGGTACATCGCGCTCGACAACGCATGCCACGCGCAACTGCTCGCTGAAGCCGCGGGCACGCCGCAAGCGATTCCACACGACATGGCCGCGCTCACGCATGAGCAGGTCGGCCGCGCGAGCGGCGCGCTGTTCGCGTTCCAGAGCCTGCTGGAAGGGCTGGTCGAAGCCGAGCCCGACGTCCTCACCTGAACGCTCCACACGACGACTCAGGGTTCGAATCCTTCGCGCGTGCCGCCGTGATCGAACGGCGCCTCGCTGTCGCACCGTGCGCGAGTGTCGTCAATCAGCGCCATCCAAACCTATCTTTTGAACTATCGATGACCCAAGCCCTGAGGCCGGAGCGCCTGCGCGCGTTCGCCGGCCGGATTGCGTCGCTCGTCGACGAAGCGGCGCCCGAAGCGCATCTGCTGGAACACGGCGGCGCCGCGCTGCGCGAGCTGATCGCGCATGACGACTGGCTGCCCGACGCCTTCGCGCAGCCCGATCCCGAGCGATATCAGCAATACCTGCTGTACGCGGATGCGCGGCAGCGTTTTTCAATCGTCAGTTTTGTGTGGGGACCCGGTCAGGCGACGCCGGTGCACGATCACACCGTGTGGGGTTTGATCGGCGTGCTGCGTGGCGCGGAAATTGCACAGGGTTACCGTATTGCCGACGACGGCACGCTGCAACATAACGACGCGCCTAGGCGGCTCGACGCCGGCGCAGTGGATGCGGTGTCGCCGCGCATCGGCGATATTCATCGTGTGAGCAACGCATTTAGTGACCGTACGTCGATCAGCATTCACGTGTACGGTGCAAATATCGGTGCGGTGAAGCGGTTCGTCTATCCGGACGGCGCCACCCGCAAGCCGTTTATCTCCGGCTACGCGAACGACGTGTTGCCGAATATATGGAATGTTGCGAAGGAGTCCCCGATCTCATGAGTTTCGTTCAGGCATTTCGTACCCGATCATTCGAAGACGTGCGCCGCGCACTGCTCGATCGCGAGGAAATCGCGCTCGTCGACGTGCGCGAGGAAGATCCGCACGCCCGCAGTCATCCGCTGTTCGCCGCCAATCTGCCGCTGTCGCGGCTCGAACTCGACGCGCCCGTGCGCTTGCCGCGCCAGGCGGTGCCGATTGTAGTGTTCGATTCCGGCGAAGGGCTCGCCGAACGCGCCGCGCACCGTCTCACCGAGCTGGGCTATACCGACGTCGCCTTGCTCGAAGGCGGTCTGCAAGGTTGGCGCGAGGCCGGCGGCGAATTGTTCCAGGACGTCAACGTGCCGAGCAAGGCATTCGGCGAACTGGTGGAAAGCGTGCGGCATACGCCGTCGCTGGCCGCGCCTCAAGTGCAGGCGCTGCTCGATCATGAAGCCGACGCGGTGGTGCTTGACGTGCGCCGCTTCGACGAATATCAAACCATGAACATTCCCGGCAGCATCAGCGTGCCGGGCGCGGAGCTGGTGCTGCGCGCGCGTCAGCTTGCGCCGAATCCGGCGACGCGGATCATCGTCAATTGCGCGGGGCGCACGCGCAGCATCATCGGCGCGCAGTCCCTGATCAATGCGGGCGTTCCGAATCCGGTCGCGGCGCTGCGCAATGGCACGATCGGCTGGACGCTGGCCGGGCAGGCGCTCGCGCACGGCAGTTCGCGCCGCTTCGAGCCGATCGCCGACGATCAGTTGCGTCTCGCCGCCGCCGACTCGGCGCGCGCCGTGGCGGATCGTGCGAGGGTGGGCCGCACGTCACGCGACGAAGCACGCCGCTGGGCCGGCGAAGCGGTACGCACCGTCTATCGCTTCGACGTGCGCACGCCGGAAGAATACGAAGCGGGCCACGTGCCCGGGTTTCGCAGCGCGCCGGGCGGCCAGCTCGTGCAGGAAACCGACATGTTCGCGCCGGTGCGCGGCGCGCGCGTGATCCTCGCGGACAACGACGGCGTGCGCGCGAACATGACCGCGTCGTGGCTCGCGCAGATGAACGTCGAGGTGTATGTCGTCGATGGTTTGATGGCGGCCGACTTCGGCGAGAAGGGCGCGGCGCCCGCGGTCCGCCACGCGCCCACGCCGCCCGACGCCGATGAAATCACGCCGGCCGGCCTGGTGACGCTGCTGCAATCGCGCGGCACCGCCGTGCTCGATTTCACCAGCAGCGCGAATTATGTGAAGCGCCATATTCCCGGCGCGTGGTTCGTGATTCGCGGCGAACTCGAAAAGGCGTTGCACAAGCTGCCGGATGCGCAGCGTTATGTGGTGACCTGCGGGAGCAGCCAACTGGCGCGCTTCGCGGCGCCCGACGTTGCGGCGCTGACTGGCAAACCGGTGCAGGTGCTGAGCGGCGGCACGGCGGCGTGGATCGAAGCGGGCTTGCCAGTGGAGAGCGGCGAGACGCGCATGGCGTCGGCGCGCATCGATCGTTACCGCCGTCCTTATGAAGGCACCGACAACGCCCGCGAAGCGATGAACGCGTATCTGGAATGGGAGTATGGTCTCGTCGCGCAACTTGGGCGCGATGGCACGCATGGGTTTCGCGTGATCTGAGCGCCTCAGGCCGCGCGCTGTGCCCGTGCTTCCTTGAACTGCCGCTCGACAGCCGCGCCGAAGCGCTCGACCGGTTGTTGCAGTTTGCCGAGCACGCGCGGTTGCACGAGCCAGATATCGATGAGCGGCTTGAAGTCGCTGATTGGAATGATATCGAGCGCGTCCGCGTGAGCGCTCGCCTGGAGTAAAGGCAGCGGCACGAGGCCGAGACCGTTGCCATCCGCGACGAGCTGCAATTGCAACTCGGTGCCGAGCGTTTCCAGGTTCAGCTTGAGGGCGAGCCCGAGCCCCGTGAGCGCGCGTTGCAGGCCGTCGCGGAAACCGCAGCCGTCCGGGTTCAACACCCAGCCGATCGTCTGGCATTCCGCCAGCGTATGCGCGCGCTTTTTCAGCAGGCCTTTCTGCGCGACCACCGCCAGTTTGATGCGGCCAAGCGAACGGGCCGATAGCGCGTCGTCGAAGGTCCTGTTGCTGGGCAGCAGGATCGCCGCGGCGTCGAGCTCGCCCTGTTCCACCCGTTGCAGCAACTGGCTGCCCCAGCCGGTCGACGCGCGCGCCTGCAGATCCGGATAGTCCGTCTTCAGGCCGCGCATCGCCTCGCTCAGCGCGATATCCGCGACGGTCTGCGCGACGCCGAGACGCAGCGTGCCGACCGGCGGTGTATCAGTGGCGACCATTTCGCGCAGTACGTCGAGTTCGCGCTGGATCACGCGGCATTGTTCGTAGACGATGCGTCCCGTGGCCGTCGCCTTGAGCGGACGCGTATTGCGGTCGAGCAGTTCGACGCCGAGCGCCTCCTCGAAATTCTGCAGACGGCGGGTGATCGCCGGTTGCGTGAGGCCGAGCGCGAGCGCTGCCTGCTGCAGCGATTGACACCGAATCACGCTGACGTAGGCGTCGATTTCGTCGATCTTCATGATGAGCTGTAACCGGATGGAAGCACGAGAATCCGCCCGATGATACCCGCGCCGGCGCGTGATCGTGTCGGGTCGCGCAAGAAAATTTCGCATATTTGCTTAGCAGAATAATGCGTTTGTCTTATACAAAGGCCTGCCTTATCGTCGATGGCAAATCCACTCGTTGCCACGACGTACGCGCTGCCCATGACGACCTCCCGTTTTTCGTTCGCAATCCGATCTTTCCTGAAACGCGCGCTGTCCACAGCGCCTGGCGTCGCCGCGCTCGCGGCGTCGGCCGTACTGTGCGCTGCGCCTTCATACGGAGCCGATGTGCCGGTGCTCAAGGTCGGCGACCAATCCTTGCAAACGCGCGGCATTCTCGAAGCGTCCGGCCAGTTGAAAGACCTGCCGTACAAGATCGAATGGTTCAACTTCCCGGCGGCGCAACCACTCGGCGAAGCATTGAATGCGGGCGCGGTCGACGTCGGCGGTCTGGGCGATGCGCCGCTCGTCTTCGCGCTGGCCGCCGGCGCGCGGGTGAGGGCGGTCGCGGCAACGCGTTCGAATCCGCTGGATCTGGCGATCGTCGTCGGCGCGCAGTCGCCGCTCAACGACGCGGCGAGTCTGAAGGGCAAACGCATTGCCACGACGCGCGGCTCGATCGGCCACTACCTCGCGCTCGCCGCATTGAAAAAGGCCAACGTGCCGCTCACCGACGTGACCTTCGTATTCCTCGCGCCCGCCGATGCAAAAGCGGCGCTCGCCTCGGGCAGCGTCGATGCATGGTCGGTCTGGGATCCGTACACCGCGCTTGGCGAAGCGCGCGATCACGACCGCATCATCGCTAACGGTGTCGGCCTCTCGGAAGGCCTCAGCTATCAGGTCGCGACTGAACGCGCGATCGCCGAGAAGCGCGCGCAACTCGCCGACTTCCTGCGGCGCGTGGCGATCGGTCAGCGTTGGGCGCTCTCGCATCCGGACGAAGTCGCGACGATGCAGTCGCGCGTCACGGGCCTGCCGACCGATGTGCTGAAGACCGTCTATCAGCGCGGCCAGGTGCATCCGGTTGCGATCGACGACAGCGTCGTGGCCGCCCAGCAGCGCACGGCGGATACCTACGAAGCCGCCAACGTGATCCGCGCGCACCTGGACGTGCGCACGAGCTTCGACCGCAGCTTCCCTTTGCCTTGACACGGCCGCGCCTCGACTCGCCCGAAGCGTCTCGTCGCGAGGCGCTCACCACCTCGCCGCACAACGCAAATCATCTGCCGATTCGGTGTAAACGCGCTCTCGTCTAAACCCGCCAATCCGTTTAGATTAACTGCACTTGGAAGGCTTATCGAGGGACCAGGGCGGCCAATCAAGCAGCGGTTTGCCATTCCGGCGATGGCGCAAGGTGAGCAGCCAAGGTTGCTTACCGCTTCGTCCGGAACCAGACCGCTGCGCGTCGTCCGCGGTGCTCCGTTTTCAGGTGGCCCCAAGGGCCGCTTCCATTTTCCGGTTGACCGTATCGACCGACCCGGCGACGCTTTGCACAGCGTCGCCTTTTTGCTTGTGGCGACGGTTTTCAACGTGCTTCGCCACGCGCGCTTCCGCCATCGCCCCGCTTGCCTGCGCCATCGTGTACGACGGCACACACCGCCTTGCCGCGCCCGCTCGCGGTTTTGCCCGTGCGCGGTTATCCTGTAGCAGACACTACACAACGGGATGCGGCCTTTGCGGCCTGCGTCCGTACAGGAAAAACTCGCTGTGAGCCTCAAACTGCTGACTGTCGCCATGCTGGCCGCGTGCGTCGCGCTGGCCGGTTGCGACGACCAATCGAGCGACCGCGCCGTGCAAAAACTCAAGGAATTCTTCAACGCCGTCAAACCGGATGCGTTGCTGCTCAAGGACATGACGCCGGGCGTCACGACCGAAGCGCAAATCCGCGACCAGTGGGGCAAGCCGGAAACCGAGCGCACCTTCACCGACGGTTCCAAACGCTTCGAATATCCGCGCGGCCCGCAAGGCTTGAATACGTACATGGTCGACATCGATCGTGACGGCAAATTGCAGGCAATCACCCAGGTGCTCACGGCGGCCAACTTCGCGAAGATCCGCATCGGCATGAGCGAGGACGAAGTGCGCCGCCTGCTCGGCAAGCCCGGTCAGGTCGCGGTGTTTCCGCTCAAACCGGAAACCGTGTGGAGCTGGAAGTGGCGCGAAGGCGGCGTGACCGAAGAGGGTATCTTCAACGTGCATTTCGACCAGTTTCAGAAGGTGTACACGACATCGCGCTCGGACGTGATCCGTGGGCGATAGCAGGTAGAAGACAGAAGCGGGGAAGAAGATGATTCGTCGACGTCGATACAGCCGGATCGGGCTGGTGTTAGGGGGCGGCGCCGCGCGCGGCTGGGCGCATATCGGTGCGATTCGCGCGCTGCACGATGCGGGCATCAAGCCCGATGTGATCTGCGGCACGTCGATCGGGGCGCTGGTGGGCGCGGTGTACGCGAACGGCGATCTCGATTGGCTCGAGGAATGGGTCTCGCGGCTCACGTGGCAGACGGTGGTGCGCCTGCTCGATCTGCGGCTCTCGGGCGGCCTGCTCGGCGGGCGCAAAGTGATCCAGCTGTTCGCCGACAAATTCAACGGCCGCTCGATCGCGCAGTTGAACATGCCGTTCGCGGCCGTCGCCACCGAACTCGATTCGGGCCGCGAGAGCTGGTTGCAGGACGGCAGCGTGGTCGACGCGGTGCGCGCCTCGATTGCGATCCCCGGGATTTTCACGCCGGTGTGGCACAACGGCGTCTGGCTGGTGGACGGCGGCCTGAGCAACCCGGTGCCGGTTTCGGTGGCGCGCGGCATGCGCGCGGACTGCGTGATCGCCGTCGATCTGAACAACGACATTCTGAATGGCCGCGATTTCGGCGGTGCGGTGGTCGACACGCCCGCCATCGATCCGACGGCGCCGCCGCCGCTCGCGCTGCGCCGCAACGGCAAGCCCTGGCCGAAGTGGCTCGCGCCCGCCGACGCACGCGTCACCGACGACGTGCGCGTGCCGCCCGCACCGAGCGCACGCGTGCCGTCCATGCTGAGTTCGATTGCGCAGAGCATCGACATCATGCAGGTGCGGATTACGCGCAGCCGCCTCGCGGGCGAGCCGGCGGATATCCTGATTCAGCCGCGCCTGGGCGGCATGGGGATTTTCGACTTTCATCGCGCGGCGCCGGCCATCGAGGAAGGGCGTGCGGCGGTGGAATACATGCTGCCGGCGATCCGCGCGAGGCTTGGGATCGATTAGCGTCTATCGAAAAAGCGACCCGAAACTTGCTAAATCGCGGCGGCGCCCCGCACGCGCTTTCAGCCTTACAAACGCCAATGCCCTGCAAAACCAAGCCCTGCAAGCCGCGCAGCGCGCCAAAGCACGTCTTGTTGCATCGCAACAAAGCCTGCGTGCGCCTTTGAGAAATTAATTTTCGCTTGCGAGACTGCGCGCCATGCTGGACGAGTGGGGCAGACACAAGCCGACACCATCCGGTACATCCTCAAACAACCTGGATGGAGACACGCGTGTTCCTATACGGCTTTGGTCCGGTGTTGCTGGCCGGCACGATCCAGACGATCGAGCTGTCCGTCCTGTCGCTGGCGGCCGCCGTGCTGCTCGGTCTCGCGGGCGCAGCGGCGAAACTCTCGTTCAACCGCCCGCTGCGGGCAATCGCGACCGGCTATACGACGCTGATCCGCTCAGTGCCCGACCTCGTGCTGATGCTGCTGCTGTTCTACAGCATCCAGATCGCGGTCAACAATCTCACCGACGCGCTGAACCTCCCGCAGTTCGATATCGACCCGTTCGTGGCCGGCGTGCTGACGCTCGGCTTCATCTACGGCGCGTACTTCACCGAGACCTTTCGCGGCGCGTTTCTGGCGGTGCCGCGCGGCCAGCTCGAAGCGGGCAGCGCGTACGGCATGAGCGGCGCGCGCGTGTTCACGCGCATCCTGTTCCCGCAGATGATGCGTTTCGCGCTGCCGGGCATCGGCAACAACTGGCAGGTGCTGGTGAAAGCGACGGCGCTGGTGTCGATCATCGGTCTCGCCGACGTGGTCAAAGCCGCGCAGGACGCCGGCAAAAGCACCTTCAATATGTTCTTCTTCATCCTGGTCGCCGCGCTGATCTATCTGGCGATCACCACCGCGTCGAATCTCGTGCTGATCTGGCTGGAAAAGCGCTATTCGATCGGCGTGCGGCACGCGGAGCTCTGAGACCATGATCGACATCCTCAATCAATTCTGGCGCGCGTTCCTGTACTGGGACGGCCAGCGCATGTCCGGCCTCGCGGTCACGCTGTGGCTGCTGGTGGCATCGGTCGGGATGGGCTTCTGTGCGGCGATTCCGCTGGCGGTGGCGCGCGTGTCGAAGAAGCGCTGGCTCTCCACGCCTGTGCGTCTTTACACTTACGTGTTTCGCGGCACGCCGCTGTACGTGCAATTGCTGCTGATCTATACCGGCATGTACAGCCTCGAATTCGTGCGCTCGCATCAACTGCTGGACGCATTTTTCCGCAGCGGTTTTCACTGCGCGATTCTCGCCTTCGCACTGAACACCTGCGCGTACACCACGGAGATTTTCGCCGGCGCGATCCGTTCGACCTCGCATGGTGAAGTGGAAGCGGCGCGCGCCTACGGCATGAGCTGGTTCACGATGTACCGGCGCATTGTGATACCGTCCGCGCTGCGCCGGGCCTTGCCGTTGTACAGTAACGAAGTGATCCTGATGCTGCACGCCACCACGGTCGCCTTTACGGCCACGGTGCCGGACATCCTGAAGGTGGCGCGCGACGCGAACTCGGCCACCTACCAGTCGTTCGATGCGTTCGGCCTCGCGGCGCTGATTTACCTCGTGGTGTCGTTCGCGCTGGTGGCTTTGTTCCGTCGCGCCGAGCGTCATTGGCTGGGTTACCTGGCGGTGCGCACGCATTGAATCGCGACGTGTTTGCAATGGGCGGCGCGTTATTCTCGCGCCGTCACGTAGATTGATCCGTATTTTCAAAGGGAGAGCATCTTGCTCCACACGACTCAAACCGAAGCTTGCAAGCTCGCCGTACAGGACATCCACAAGCGCTACGGCGACAACGAAGTGCTCAAGGGCGTGTCGCTCAACGCGAACAAGGGCGACGTGATCAGCATTATCGGCGCGAGCGGGTCGGGCAAGAGCACCTTCTTGCGCTGCATCAATTTCCTCGAGCGGCCGAACGCCGGGCAAATTGTCGTCGACGGCGAGATGGTGAAGACGAAAACCGATCGCGCCGGCAATTTCGAAGTCGCCGATCACAAGCAGTTGCAGCGCATCCGCACGAAGCTCGCCATGGTGTTCCAGCACTTCAACTTGTGGGCGCACATGAATGTGCTCGAGAACATCGTCGAGGCGCCGATTCACGTGCTGGGTCTGAAGCGCAAGGAAGCCGAAGACCGCGCGCGCGAATATCTCGAGAAGGTCGGTCTCGCGCCGCGCCTCGAAAAGCAGTATCCGTCGCATCTGTCGGGCGGGCAGCAGCAGCGTGTGGCGATTGCCCGCGCGCTGGCCATGAACCCCGACGTGATGCTGTTCGACGAGCCGACTTCCGCGCTCGATCCCGAACTGGTCGGTGAAGTGCTGAAGGTCATGCAGAAGCTCGCCGAAGAAGGCCGCACGATGATCGTCGTCACGCACGAAATGGGTTTCGCGCGCAACGTGTCGAACCATGTGATGTTCCTGCATCAAGGCCGCACCGAAGAAGAAGGCCTGCCCGCCGAAGTGCTCAGCGCGCCGCGCAGCGAACGGCTCAAGCAGTTCCTGTCCGGCAGCCTGAAGTAACGCGCGGCTCGCGCGGATTTACTCGATGCCCCGCACGTCCAGCCCGGCTCGCACCACGCAGGTCGCCATCGTCGCCTTGCCGCCCGTGTCGATGTCGGGCGTCGGGCCGATTGTCGACGCGCTCAATCTCGCCAATGAAATCGACGGCCGCGCGCTGTACCGCGTGCAGGTGTGCTCGTGGGACGGTCGCGCGGTGCCGCTCGCGGGCGGCGCGCACTGGCCCGCCGACGCCGCGTTCGGCGACGCGATTGCATGCGACTGGCTGATCATCGTCAGCGAGCGCTTTCAGCAATTCGCCGACTATCGCCTCTTTCTCGCCAGCCTCTCACGCGTCGGGCAGCGCACGCCGCTCGTCACCGGCATTCATCACGGCGTGTGGTGGCTTGCCATGGCAGGGCAGTTGTCCGGCTATCGCGTGAGCGTCAACTGGGAAACCTATCAGCAGTTCTCCGAGCAGTTCGAACGCTCCATCGTCACGCAACAGATCTTCGAAATCGACCGCGATCGCGCAACCTGCGCGGGCGGCCAGGCGACTGTCGACTTCATGCTGGCGATGATCGGCCGCGAGCACGGCCCCGAACTCGCGGACCGGATTGCCGACACGCTCGGCGTCGGCGTGTTGCGCGCGGGCGAGGAACGTCAGCGCATTCCGTTCGTGACCGCGCCGGGCGAGCGTCATCCGCGCCTGAACGACGCTTTGCTGCTGATGGAAGCGAATATCGAAGACCCGCTCACCACCGACGAGATCGCCGGTCTGATCGGCGTGTCGCGGCGGCAATTGGAACGCCTGTTTCGCCAGTATCTCGGCTCGATGCCGTCCAAATACTATCTGGGGCTGCGGCTTTCGAAAGCGCGCACGCAATTGCAGCGCACCAGCAAGTCGGTGGTGCAGATCAGCCTGGCTTGCGGGTTTTCGTCGGCGGCGCACTTTTCGAATGCGTACCGTGAACGCTTTGGCGTCACACCGCGCGAGGATCGTCGTAACTGGATCGACAAGCAGACTGGCGCAAGCGGCGCCGCGGCCAGCGAGCCGCGGCCCGGCGCGCTGATCGAGCGGCCGGATCAGGCGGATTGAAGCGAGCGGGTGCGCGGCCCGGGCCAAACTGTGGCGCGATTCGCGTGGAACCTCATAGAAAGCGTCGCGTATGCGCAAGACGTATCGCGTGCGGTTTCCTACACTACCTGTATTACCTCTCACCTGTAACGAGGATTTGCCATGAACGACCTGACAGTGACACGCCAGACCTTCGACGAAGTCATGGTGCCGGTGTTTTCGCCCGCCGCCTTCGTACCGGATCGCGGTCTCGGCTCACGCGTCTGGGATACGCAAGGCCGCGACTATATCGACTTCGCCGGCGGCATCGCCGTCACCGCTCTGGGCCATGCACATCCTGAGTTGCTGAACGTGCTGCACGAACAGGGCGGCAAGTTGTGGCATATCGGCAATGGTTACACCAACGAGCCGGTGTTGCGCCTCGCCAAACGCCTCGAAGACCTGACGTTCGCCGACCGCGCGTTCTTCGCCAACTCGGGCGCGGAAGCGAACGAGGCCGCGTTGAAGCTGGCGCGCCGCGTCGCGTTCGACCGCCACGGCGCGGATAAATACGAAATCATCTCGTTCACGCAGTCGTTCCATGGCCGCACGTTCTTCACGGTCAGCGTAGGCGGCCAGCCGAAGTACTCGGAAGGCTTCGGCCCGGTGCCTGCCGGCATCACACATCTGCCGTACAACGACATCGAAGCCGTGAAGAAAGCCATCGGCGCGCAAACCTGCGCGGTGATCGTCGAGCCGATTCAGGGCGAAGGCGGCGTGATCCCGGCTGATCCGGCGTTCCTGAAGGCGTTGCGCGAAGCCTGCGATCAGCACGGCGCACTGCTGATTTTTGACGAGGTACAAACGGGTGTGGGCCGCAGCGGCTATTTCTACGCGTACCAGGAAACGGGCGTGACGCCGGACATTCTCACCACGGCGAAAGCGCTCGGCAACGGTTTCCCGATCGGCGCGATGCTGACCACCAACGAGCTGGCCGCGTATTTCAAGGTCGGCGTGCATGGCACGACGTACGGCGGCAATCCGTTGGGCGCGGCGATCGCTGAGAAGGTGGTCGAGTTGGTCAGCGACCCGAAGCTGCTCGAAGGCGTGCGCTCGCGCAGTGAAGCGCTGAAAGGCCACCTCGCGAAGCTCAACGAACGCTTCGGCCTGTTCATGGAAGTGCGCGGCCGAGGTCTGTTGATCGGCGCGGAATTGAACGAGGCATTCAAGGGCCGCGCGAAAGATTTCGTCACGGCAGCAGGCCAGCACGGCGTGATCATGCTGATGGCCGGTCCCGACGTGCTGCGTTTCGTGCCGTCGCTGATCATGCCGCTCGACGACATGAACGAAGGCTTCGAGCGACTCGCCAAGGCCATCGAGAGCATTGTCGGCGCGAAGGCCGAAGCGGCGTCGAACTGATCCACGGCACTTGATCATGCGTCACATTCAACAGGAACGATGATGCTCTTCGTACGCCCAGGCCGACTCGCCGATCTCGACGCGCTCGAACATATGGCGCGCACCGCGCAACCGGTGCTGCATTCCCTGCCGCACGACCGGCGTGCGCTCGAAGCGCGCGTCGCGTTATCGGAAGACTCGTTTCGCGCGGAAGTCGATTTTCCGGGCGAGGAGTTCTATTTGTTCGTGCTCGAAGATTCGGAGAGCGGCAAGCTGATGGGCACGGCGAGCATTGTCGCCGCGGCCGGTTATTCGGACCCGTTCTACGCGTTTCGCAATGACGCGCTGATTCATGCGTCGCGCGAACTGCATGTGAACCGCAAGATTCACGCGCTGACCATGTCGCATGAGTTGACCGGCAAGAGCCGCCTCGCGGGCTACTACATCGATCCGTCGCTGCGTGGCGACGCCGCCGCGCATCTGATGTCGCGCGCGCGGATGATGTATATCGCCGCCAATCGCAAACGCTTCACGCCGGAGGTGTTTTCGCTGCTGCTCGGCGTCACTGACGAGAACGGCGTATCGCCGTTCTGGGAAGCAGTGGGGCGCAAGTTCTTCGGCCGCAACTTCGCCGACATCGAGATCGAATCGGGTGGCCGCAGCCGCACGTTCATCGCCGAAGTGATGCCCACGTATCCGATCTATGTGCCGCTGCTGCCCGAGGCGGCGCAGCGCGTGCTCGGCGAGCCGGATTCGAAGGCTTTGCTCGCGTATGACATCCACCTTGAAGAAGGCTTCGAGACGGATCGCTATATCGACATTTTCGACGCGGGCCCGGTGTTGACCGCGCAGGTGGATCGCAGCGCTTGCGTGACGCGCAACGAAACGCGTGTGGTGCACGAGAACAATGCGTCTGCCGACGGTTCGACGTATCTGATCGCACATAACGGCGCCGATGGCGAGTTCCGCTGCGTGCTCGGCGAATTGGCAGCGGGTAAAGAAGCCGGCGCGTCGTTGCCGCACGCGGCGCGCGCGGCGCTCGGCGTCGAAGAAGGCGATACGGTGCGCTGCGTGCGGCTGCACCAGCCGCATCGGGATGAACAATCGGGAGAGGCACAATGATCGTCGTTCGCGTTGTGCAACGAGGCGATGTGGACGCGCTCATGCGGCTCGCGCAGGAAACCGGTCCGGGACTGACCACCTTCAAGCCGGATCGCGACGCACTCGCGGCACGCGTGGAACGCGCGCGCCGCACGATGGAAGACAAGGCCGAGGCGCATGAAGCCGGCTACTTCTTCGTGATGGAAGACACCGACACGGGCGACGTCGCCGGTGTGTGCGGGATCGAAACCGCGGTCGGGCTGCAACAGCCGTTCTACAACTATCGCGTGAGCACGGTGGTGCACGCGAGCCAGGACCTGGGCATCTGGACGCGCATGCGCGCGCTGAACATCTCGCACGACCTGACGGGCTACGCCGAAGTGTGCTCGCTGTTCCTCAGCCCGCGTTATCGCACGAGCGGCGTGGGCGGTTTGCTCTCGCGTTCGCGCTTCATGTTTCTCGCGCAGTTTCGCGAGCGTTTTCCGCAGCGTCTGTGCGCGGAATTGCGCGGCCATTTCGACGCCGAAGGCACCTCGCCGTTCTGGCGCGCAGTCGGCTCGCATTTCTACCAGATCGATTTCAACGCGGCGGACTATCTGAGTTCGCATGGCCGCAAGGCGTTTCTCGCCGAGTTGATGCCGCGCTATCCGGTGTATGTCGAGTTGTTGCCGGAAGAGGCGCAGCAATGCGTCGGCCTCACGCATAACGACACGATTCCCGCGCGCCGCATGCTCGAATCCGAAGGGCTGCGTTACGAGAATCACGTCGATATCTTCGATGCCGGTCCGGTGCTCGAATGCCATATCGCCGACTTGCGCACGGTGCGCGAGAGCGTGGTGGTGCCGGTTGAAATCGCGCCGTCGAGCGCCTCGGGCGCGCCGCAGGATGGACCGAAATCGATGGTGTCGAACACCTCGCTTGGCGATTTTCGGGTCGGCGTGGTGGCGGGTGTGCCGCAGGACGGCGTGTTCCGCCTGAGCGCGACCGAAGCCGCGGCACTCGACGTCAAGGCAGGCGACCTCGTGCGCGTGCTGCCGCAGAAACACAAACAGGGATGATCATGAGCGAGCTTTTCATCGACGGCGAATGGGCCGCCGGCACAGGACCCGCATTCGCGTCGCACAACCCGGGCACGGGCGCGGCGGTATGGGAAGGCAACAGCGCCTCGGCGGACGACGTCGACCGTGCGGTGCGCAGCGCACGCCGCGCCTTCCCCGCGTGGTCGGCGTTGAGCCTCGACGAGCGTTGCGGCGTGGTGCGCCGCTTCGCCGCGCTCGTGACGGAGCGCAAAGAGGCGCTGGCGGAAGCGATCGGCCGCGAAACCGGCAAGCCGTTGTGGGAAGCGCGCACCGAAGCGGCTTCGATGGCGGCCAAGGTCGAGATCTCGATCCAGGCCTATAACGAACGCACCGGCGAAAAGCGTTCGGCGATGGCGGACGGCACAGCCGTGCTTCGGCATCGTCCGCATGGCGTGGTGGCGGTGTTTGGGCCGTACAACTTTCCGGGCCACTTGCCGAACGGGCATATCGTGCCGGCGCTGATCGCGGGCAATGCGGTCGTGTTCAAGCCGTCGGAACTCGCGCCCGGCGTGGCCGCGCTCACCGTGCAGATCTGGCGCGATGCAGGTTTGCCCACGGGCGTGCTGAACCTCGTGCAAGGCGAGAAGGATACCGGCATTGCGCTGGCGAATCATCGGCAGATCGACGGGTTGTTTTTCACGGGTAGTTCGGATACCGGAACATTGCTGCACAAGCAATTCGGCGGCCGCCCGGAAATCGTGCTGGCGCTGGAAATGGGCGGCAACAATCCGCTCGTGATCGGACCAGTGGCTGATGTCGATGCCGCCGTGCATCACACGATTCAGTCGGCGTTTCTCTCGGCGGGGCAGCGCTGCACGTGCGCGCGCCGTATTTTCGTGCCGAACGACGCGGGCGGCGATCGTTTCATGGAGCGCTTCACCGAAGTCACGTCGCGCATCACAGTTGGTGAATACAACGCCGATCCGCAGCCGTTCATGGGCGCCGTGATTTCGGCGCGTGCCGCGTCGCGACTTGTCGCCGCGCAAGAACGCCTGCTGGCCGACGGCGCCAAGGCGTTGCTCAAGATGGAGCAGCGCGATCCGAAACTCGGTTTCGTCACACCCGCAATTCTCGACGTGACGAATGTCAAGAATCTGCCGGACGAAGAACACTTCGGTCCTTTGGCGCAAATCATCCGCTATGGTAGCTTCAACGAAGCGCTGGAGCAAGCCAACGACACCGAATTCGGCCTCTCCGCCGGCCTGCTTGCCGACGACGAAGCGCTCTGGACGCACTTCCAGCGCACCATCCGCGCCGGCATCGTCAACTGGAACCGGCCGACCAACGGCGCATCGTCGGGCGCGCCGTTCGGTGGGCCGGGCCGCTCGGGCAATCACCGGCCGAGCGCGTATTACGCTGCCGACTACTGCGCGTTCCCGATGGCGTCCGTCGAAAGCGCGCAACTGCAAATGCCCGCGAGCGTCTCGCCGGGCCTTCAATTCTAAGGATCGACGATGCAAGCCACTGAAGCCAATTTCGACGGTCTGGTCGGCCCGACCCACAACTACGCGGGGCTCTCGTTCGGGAACGTTGCGTCGCAGAACAACGAGAAGTCGATTGCGAATCCGAAGGCGGCGGCGCGTCAGGGCCTGCGCAAGATGAAGCAATTGGCCGATCTCGGCTTTCATCAGGGCGTATTGCCGCCGCAGGAGCGTCCGTCGATGCGTCTGTTGCGCGAGCTCGGTTTCTCCGGCGACGACGCCACCGTAATCGCGCGTGTGGCCAAAGACGCGCCCGAGTTGCTGGCCGCCGCGAGTTCGGCTTCGGCGATGTGGACCGCGAATGCGGCGACCGTGAGTCCTTCCGCGGATACGCACGACGGCCGCGTGCATTTCACGCCGGCCAATCTGTGCAGCAAGCTGCATCGCGCGATCGAACACGAGTCGACGCGCCGCACGTTGCGCGCGATTTTCAACGACGCCGATCGTTTCGTGGTACACGAGGCGCTGCCCGGCACGCCCGCGCTCGGCGACGAAGGCGCGGCGAATCACACGCGCTTTTGCGCGGAATATGCGGCACGTGGCGTCGAATTCTTCGTGTATGGCCGCAGCGAGTACCGTCGCGGGCCGGAGCCGAAGCGCTTCCCGGCGCGTCAAACCTTCGAGGCGAGCCGCGCGGTCGCGCATCGTCATGGCCTTGCCGAAGCGGCGACGGTGTACGCGCAACAGAACCCCGACGTGATCGACGCGGGCGTGTTCCATAACGACGTGATCGCGGTCGGCAATCGCAACACGCTGTTCTGTCATCAACTGGCGTTCGTTGAACAGAATGCGGTGTACGACGAATTGCGCTCGAAGCTCACCGGCCTGAAAGCGGACTTCAATGTGATCGAAGTGCCGGACGCGCAGGTGAGCGTGGCCGACGCCGTCACCTCGTATCTGTTCAACAGCCAGCTGCTGACGCGCCCGGACGGCAAGCAGGTGCTCGTGGTGCCGCAGGAATGCCGCGAGAATCCGCGCGTGGCCGCGTATCTCGACGGTCTGACGTCGCACGCGGGCCCGATCGACGACGTGCTGGTGTTCGATCTGCGCGAAAGCATGAAGAACGGCGGCGGCCCGGCGTGTCTGCGTCTGCGTGTCGTCCTCGACGACGCGGAGCGCGCGGCGGTGACGCAAGGCGTGTGGATCAACGACACGTTGTTCGGCCGACTGGATACGTGGATCGAAAAACATTATCGTGACCGCCTTGCGCCGGCTGATCTGACCGACCCGCAATTGCTCGCCGAATCGCGCACCGCGCTCGACGAACTCACGCAGATTATCGGTTTGGGTTCGCTGTATGACTTCCAGCGCTGAGCGCGATATGCCGGTGCCGCTGCTCGACGATTTCCTCGCCTACACGCTGGCGGGCACGCGACCGGCCGCGAGTGAAACACAGGGTACGTGTGCATGCTGCGTGCGCTGGTCGTGGCTGGACGACGGCGTGCTGTTGATGGAGCCCGCAGCGCAGGACGAGAGCGTGCGCAGCGTGCTCGTCTCCGCCGGCGTGCACGGCGACGAGACCGCGCCGATCGAACTGCTGGGTTTTCTGGTGCGTGACATCGCACAAGGCACGGCCGCGCTGACTTGCCGCCTGCTGGTGATTCTCGGCAACGTCGACGCCATGCGCGACGCGTGCCGTTATCGCGATGACGATCTGAACCGCCTCTTCAGCGGCCGTCATCTGCAAGTGCCGCAGAGTTATGAAGCACCGCGTGCCGCCGCGCTCGAACAGGCGGCGACGCAATTCTTCGCGGCAGCGTCGAGCGAGCCGGGCGCGCGCTGGCATATCGACATGCACACGGCGATCCGCGCGTCCGCCTTCGAACAGTTTGCGTTGCTGCCGCATACCGGCAAGCCGTTTTCGCGCGCCATGTTCGAATGGCTCGGCGAGGCGCGTATCGGCGCGGTGCTGTTGCACACCACGAAGGGCAATACGTATTCGCATTTCACCGCGCAGGTATGCGGCGCCGAGGCGTGCACGCTGGAGCTCGGCAAGGTGCGTCCGTTCGGTCAGAACGATCTGACGCGTTTCGCTGGCGCCGACCACGCGGTGCGGCACCTGCTGGCCGGCATGCGCGGCCAGGTTCGTGCGGACCTGCCGCGCGCTTTCACGGTGATCGATCAGATCACCAAGCAAAGCGATGCATTCGAATTGCTGGTCGCCGCCGATGTCGCGAATTTCACGCCGTTCGCGAAAGGCACCGTGCTCGCCCGGGACGGCGAATACCGCTATATCGTGCAGCACGACGAGGAACGGCTCGTGTTTCCGAACGCGACCGTCAAGCCCGGTTTGCGGGCCGGCTTGATGGTCGTCGAGACGACACAGGACACGCTCTCGAAGCTCGTGTAGTTCACGACTCTGCAAGACCCGAACGTTGCGCGCCGGGGCGCGCAACGTTTCTCACTCACGTGGGTGGTTAAGCCGCGTTCGCGCGGATCAAACCTTCCGCCATCATCGCTTGCCGCACCTTCGGCCGTGCCGCAACGCGCTCCAGATACGCGTCGAGCTTCGGATAAGCACCGAGGTCGATCGACAGCATGCGCGCCCAGCTCAGCACGGTGAACGCATACGCATCGGCGACAGAGAACTGTCCCGTCAGATAGTCGCGTGCCGCGAGCACTTTTTCGAGTTCGCTAAAACGGGTGGCGAGTTTGGCGCGGCATTCGGCCTTCGTCGATTCGGCCGTCTCCTGATGCCAGAGCCACGGGCTGAACGTCTTGTGCAATTCCGTGCTGATGTACGTGAGCCAGCCGAGCGCTTCGAGCCGTTGTGGCGAACCCGCACGCGGCAACAAATCCGACTCGGGCGCAAGATCCGCGACGTATTGCAGCAGCGCGGCGCCTTCGGTGTGGCGCGAGCCGTCGGCGAATTCGAGCAACGGCACATAGCCGCGCGGCGAGATCGCGTAATAGTCGTCGCCGTTGGCAAGCTTGTGCGTTTGCAGATTGACCTTGATGCCTTCGAAGTCGAGATCCGCTTCGCGCAGTGCAATGTGAACCGCCAACGAACAGGCGCCCGGCGAGTAATAGAGTTTCATGTTTTCACCGCCATAGATGAGGTTGAAGTCCCGGCAGGTGCCGGTGGCAAAGCTCGTCGGCCGACAAGTCCGTGTGGTAAAAGTAGCCCGGATCGCGTTTCGAATAAACAGGCGGCTTGCCAAACCATGCGTGCAAAAACGCAATACGAACTGACTTCGGCGGATACGCAGACCATTCTCGCGCTGGTACGCGCCGGCACGCTGGCGGAAGCCGCGCAGCGTCTGGGTATCGACGCCTCGACCATCTTTCGCTCGGTGCAGCGGATCGAACGCGGGTTGGGACAGCGTTTGTTCGAGCGCTCGCGCAGCGGCTATCGCGCCACGCCGCTCGGCGCGCAACTGGCGCGTCACGCCGAGCGCATCGAGAGCGAACTGGCGGCGGCGCGCTCCACGGTGCAGGCGAGCAGCGACCGCGTGTCCGGCAGCGTTCATGTGACGACCACCGATACCGTGCTCTACGGTCTGCTGTTACCCGCGCTGCGCGATTTCGCGGCGCTGCATCCGGCGTTGTCGTTCGAGCTGACGGCGACCAACAGTCTCGCGAGCCTCACCAAACGCGACGCCGATATCGCCGTGCGCGCCACGCGCCGCGCGCCGGATCATCTGGTCGGCAAGCACGTGGGTCCGCTGCGTATTGCGGTATTCGCCGCGAAAATCAGCGGCATCCACGCGAGCGACGTCGATGCGCTGGCGCGTTGCGATTGGGCGGCCCCGGACGCCTCGCTCGGCGATCACCCTTCGGTACTGTGGCGCAAGCGTCATTGCCCGACAGTCGAGCCGCGCTACAAGACCAACAGCGTGATGGCGGTGTTCGAACTCGTGGTGCGCGGTTTTGGCGTCGGCATCTTTCCGACCTTTCTCGCGCGCGGCCGCGACGATCTCGTGCAATTGACGCCGCCGCTCGACGAAGCCGAGTCGCAGGTGTGGGTGCTCGCGCATCCGGAGTCGCGTCATTTGCCGCATGTGGCTGCCGTCTATACGCATCTGTCGCAGCAGCTCAGCGGCGACTTTGCAGCGGGCGACGGCGCACGCTAACGCGTTCCGCTTTGCCTGAGCGCGACAGCTATTTACACCTTTACGCGTGAGCCCAAAGCGCTTGCGCACCGGCGAGCCACGCGGCGTGCCCGCAGGCGCGGCAAGCGCAGCCTGTACAATCGCCGCCTCGCGGCTGTTGCGCTGCACCACACCGGCCGCACGAGTTTGAATCGCAATTTTGGCGCGGCAATCATGCTTGCCCGGATTCGGCTCCGTCTTATTCAATACCGTAGAGGAACACCCGCAATGAAGATGAATTGGCGAAACATGGCTGCGCTCGCGCTGTTCGCGGCGGCATCGGCAACGGCCGGCACCGCGGCGGCGGCCGATATCAAGGAAGTGCATTTCGGCGTCGAGGCGTCGTACGCGCCGTTCGAATCGAAGTCGCCGTCGGGCGAGCTGCAGGGTTTCGACATCGACGTTGGCAATGCCGTGTGCGCGAAGCTGAAGGCCAAATGCGTGTGGGTCGAAAATTCGTTCGACGGTCTGATCCCGGCCTTGCAGGCGCGCAAGTTCAACGCCATCAACTCGGACATGACGATCACGGATCAGCGCCGTCAGGCGGTCGACTTCACGGATCCGATCTACACCATCCCGAATCAGATGATCGCGAAGAAGGGCAGCGGTCTGCTGCCGACGCCGGCCTCGCTCAAGGGTAAGCATGTCGGCGTGCTGCAAGGCACGATTCAGGAAACTTACGCGAAAGCGCGTTGGGCGCCGGCTGGCGTCGACGTCGTGCCGTATCAGACGCAGGACCAGATTTACGCCGACCTCGCTTCGGGGCGTCTCGACGCTGCCTTCCAGGACGCGGAAGCCGCGTCGAAGGGCTTTTTGAAGAAGCCGCAAGGCGCGGGCTTCGAGTTCGCCGGTCCGGCCGTCACCGATGAGAAACTGCTCGGCGCGGGCGTCGGCTTCGGCGTCCGCAAGGGCGACAAGGCCTTGAAGGACGCGCTGAACCAGGCGCTCAAGGAACTGAAGGCGGACGGCACGATCGACCGTTTCGCAGCGAAGTACTTCGACGTGAAGGTGGTGTTGAAGTAACAGGCGGAAGTAACACGCGTCTTACGCGACTCGTTGTAGCTGATGCAAACGGCCGCTGATAGCGGCCGTTTGCATTCGAGGCGGCGCCAGAGGCGAGCGCTGTCAGCTCAACGCGCGTTCGCTTCCGGCTGATCGAGATAATCGAATACCACTTCGCCGAGACCGAGCGTCAGATCGGCAAGCAGATGGCGCGCCTCGACGATCTCCAGCACCGGCAATTCCGCGACCGGCGCGAGCGCGTGATGCGCCAGCTCGAGCGCGGCCGGCCCGGTCCATGCGCCTTTCAGATCGATGTCCTGCAGGTAGTAGCGCACCAGTTCGCAGATGCGCGGCGTGCCGTCCACATGCGGAATCACCTTGAGCAAAAAGTTGGGCGTTTCGAGGCGCTTTTTCTGCTGCGCCAGATCGAGCTGCCGATGCTTGTAGCCCATCGTGCCGGTGGCGATGCGCACCGGACCGTAGTCGAGCGTGCCGACGAGCGTGTCGGTATGAACCGCAAGCACCGGATTCGCGAGCTTCTTCGGAAAGCCCCACAGTTCGCGGCCGCCGGCGATGGGCGGATGGTCGTCTAGATACATAGCCAGCGTGTAGCCGCCCGCCACGCCCTTGTACGACACCGGGATCACCTGGCCGCTTTCCGTGTAGTCGCCGAAACCCGTCGAGTCCGGCATGCGGATGAACTCGTAGTGCACCAGCGGCTCGCCGATTTCGAGTGGTTCGGGCACCACGGCGCGCAGTTTGTCCGGATCGGTGCGGTAGGTGATGATCAGAAATTCGCGGTTGATGAACCGGTACGGGCCCATGGGGAATGCCGGGCTCGTGATCGGCATGGCGAAGGCATTTGACAGCACGCTTTTGACGTCCATGTTTTTCCTTGGTGGTTAAACGCGATTGGAACGCTTCTGCACTGCACAAGAGTATCGTCGATTCCGCGTTGCCTTGCGCTCAGACTGCTCTCCAATTATTTCCAGATATTGCTTCACGGACGTGTCCGTGCATGGCGGCCTGCGCTAAAATCGGCGAGCGCACCGCAGACGTCACGGCTTCACGCGAAGGCCGGGCGCTGACGGCGCAGCGAAAACCAAAATACAGCAGTAGGCGCCGGGGCGGCGCTTAGCGGGGGAGTGCAATGACCACCATCGCAATCGAGAATCCGGGCCACACGGGTGCAGCGGACGATGCGCAATTGAATGCCAGCTTCGCGCGGCAGCCTATTCTGAACCGCGACGGCATGCTGTGCGGCTACGAGATCAAGGTGCGCGCACCGGAATGTGCCGCGCAGACGGCGGACGCCGCGCATGCCGCCGTGCATGAGAACAGCGACGCCGACGCGGCATCGCCCCGCGCGCCCGATCCGGCGCAACGCGTGGCGCGAGCCATCCTTCACGGCCTGCTGCAGGGCAATGTGCGCGGCGCGCTGACCGGGCATCCGGCCTACGTCGACGTCAGCCGCGAGATGCTCTTCGACGACGCGATCCTGCGGCTGCCCGCCGAGCGCTTCATGCTCGAGCTGGCGCCCACCATCGAGGTCGACGAGGCGCTGGTGGCGCGTATCGTCCAGTTGCATGGGCGGCGCTATCGTTTCGTGCTCGACGAAGTGACCCAGCCCAACGAAGCCTTCGCCAAACTGTTGCCCTACGCCGAAGTCGTCAAGATCGATTTCATGCACGCGCCGCGCGCGCTGCTGCCGAAACTGGCGAGCGTGCTCAAGTCGGCGGGCAAACTGCTGGTCGCCTCGGGCATCGACGCGCAGGCCGATTTCGAAACGGCGCATGGACTCGGGTTCGATCGCTTTCAGGGTTACTTCTTCGCGCGCGCGCAGACCTCGACGACGCGCCGCGTCAGCGCGCCGCGCCATGCGTTGCTGAACCTGCTGCAACTCCTCTCGGGCGATCCGACCGTCGCACAGCTCGAAGCCGAACTCAAGCTGAACCCGGTGCTGGTGATGCACCTGATGAAGCTCGCCAATTCGAGCGGCCTCGCCGTCGGCCACAAGGTCACGACGCTGCGCGAGGCGATCAACGCGACCGGCACCAACCGCATCGCGCGCTGGACGCAGCTGCTGCTCTACGCCGACGGCCGCAAGGTCGCCCTCGAAGACGATCCCCTGCTGCAACTTGCCGCGACGCGCGCGCGCTTCATGGAACTGGCGATCGAGCGCCTGCCCGAAGCCGGTCGCGACGAAGCCGATGCGGCGTTTCTGACCGGCGTATTTTCATTCGTCGACGCGGTGTTCGGCGGCTCGCTCGAAAGCACCTTGAACCTGCTGACGTTGTCGCGTCCGATCCAGGCGGGCATCCTGCATCGGCAGGGCGTGCTGGGCTTGCTGCTGAGCGCGGTCGAAGCGCTCGAACGCGGCGCGTGGGATGAGATCGGCACGCTGTGCGAACGCCTGCAGCCGTTGACGGTGGAGGAGGTCGCGGAACTGGGTCTGGCGGCCGGCGCGTGGGCCGGCGTCGCCGACCGCAGCGCGGAAGGGCTGGAAAGAATCGAGGACTGAGATCAGCGCTTCAGCTGGAGACCGCGGAATGCGAGGCATGGCGGTCCCGGCGCAACTGAATCAGGTACAACTTGGCGTCGGGCAAACACAGAACAGGTGAGAGTGAAGCGGAGTGATCAACGATCACGCCAGGTCTTCACATCGTCTCCATTTCCCGCATCTGCCCCAGGCCGAAAAAACGGCCTAACTCCTTGGCCAGTTCATTTAACACGCTCATCTCTTTCTGTGAGATGCGCCGTGGCTCCTGACTATGCGACCAGTCGCCGTAGAGCAGCGCGACAGTTGTCTCGCTTTCATCGACGACTGGCAGCAGCACGAAGGCGCGGGCGTCGTCGAAGGAGCGGCGGAACCATTCGGGCAGCCGCGCGACCATCTTCGGATCGCGCGCATTCTCGATGAAGATGCCCACCGAGTTCGCGATCGCCAGATGAAACACGTCGGGCTCGAAAGCCGTGTTGAACGTGAGCTTGGGCAACGCCGCGTCGATCTTCGGTCCGAGACCGAGGCGCGCCTTGAAGGTGCCGTTGCTGTGTTTGACGAACACCACCGTGCGCGCAAAGCCCAGGCCGGCGAGCAGTGTTTCCGCGGCCAGCGCCAGTGCCGGCGCTAACGGGCTGCTTTCCGGCAGGCCGCGCAGATCCTGCACGCCCACCGCGATGCGCGCCTCGGGGCTGAGCGCCTCGCGCGCGATCGCGTCCGCGTTGGCGCGCAGCTCGACGATTTCGCGCATCACGCCGTCGCCGCCTTCTTCGCGGGCGAGCGCCACGCTCATCTGGAGCAGCACTTCGGGATCGGTGTTCAGCGCGCCGCTATATTCCTGCGCCAGTTCGGCGATGCGTTCCTCGCGCTCCCAGTCCGGCATGTTCTGCTGGGTGAGCACGTCGGCGACCGCCGTGGAGTAATTGGTGATGGCGCGCAGCCATTGCACCTGGCGCGGCTGCGTGACGTCTTGCGGATCGAACTCGCCCATGCCGGAGCGGATCATGTCGGGCAGGCGCCAGCGCACGGCGGCTTCGGCGCCGATTTCGTCGAACGTGACGCCGAGCACCAGCACGCAGGCATCGGCTTCGAGCGCGCCGTCGTCGATATGGCGGCGAATCTGATCCCATTCGGCGTCGAGATAGAACACCACCAGCAGCTTGCCGATCTGCCGCATCAGCGTGCAGACCACGGCTTCCTCGCCGGCGCGCAGATCCCCGCGCTCGGTCAGCTTGCGCGCGACGCAGCCCGACAGCAGTGTGCGGTTCAGTTCGAGTTTCGCGTCGATGCGGCGCGGCGCGCTGTGATGGAAGTGATCGACTATTTTCAGGCCGACCACCAGATGGCCGACCGCGTCCATGCCAAGCACCATCAACGCGCGCGACACGGTGGTGATGTTGCCGCCGAACGCCATGTACATGGCCGAGTTGGCAAGCCGCAACACCTTTTGCGTGAGCGCGAAGTCGGACAGCACCACCTGCACGAGGCCAGTGAAGTCGAGGTCGTCATTGTTCATCGCCGCCATGGTTGAGCGCAGCGACTGCGACAGCATGGGGAAATCGCCGCGCTCGCTCATTCGCGTCCAGAGCCGGTCGAGCACCGCCGCCTTTACCATGTGAGTCCCGCCAAAGCCATACATGTTCCAATGAGTGCCACGCCGGCCAGAGGCCGGCTTGTTCCGCTGCATGATTCACGACATGAGCGCCTTGCCTGCATGGCTAGGCGCTGTGCAAATGAAGCGTGCGCGCTTCGAAACGCTGCGCGAGTTCGTCGGAGGGCAACGCCTTGCAGACGAGCCACCCCTGGATATGATCGCATCCCATCTCGGTGAGCAGGGCGCGTTGCGCTTCCGTTTCGACGCCCTCGGCCACCAGTTCGAGATCCAGTGTCTGAGCGAGGCCCACGACGGCGCTAACGATTGCCTGATCGTTCCGGGAGGTTAGCAGATTCTCGACAAAACTCCTGTCGATCTTGAGTTTGGCCAGCGGGAAGCGTTGCAGGTAAGCCAGGCTCGAATAACCGGTGCCGAAGTCGTCGACCGCGAAGCGGATGCCCATGGCGGTCAGGTCTTCGAGCAGACCCTTGGCGTGCGCCGGGTCGTGCATCAGCAGGCTTTCGGTGATCTCGAACACGAGCCGGCGCGGATCGATGCCGGTCAATTCGATCGCCTCGCGCACGGAGTCCTTGAAGCGCGGATCGCGGAACTGCTGCGGCGACACGTTCACGGCCACGTATTGCAGGGAGATGCCTTTCGCATCCCACTGGATCAACTGCATGCAGGCCACCTTCAACACCCAGTTGCCGAGGAAGTTGATCAGGCCGATCGACTCGGCAAGCGGGATGAACATGGACGGCGGCACCAGTCCGTGCACCGGATGCAACCAGCGGATCAGCGCTTCCACGCCGACCACGCCGTGCGTGCGGCTGCTCGTGATCGGCTGGAAGTGTAGCGAGAACTCGCCGTTGCGCACACCGTCGTAGAGGTCGGCCTCCAGCTTCAGGCGCTCGGCGTCGGCGGGGTTGTCATCGGGGACGTAGAAGGCGAGCGTGTTGCCGCCGGCCGCCTTGGCTTGCAGGAGGGCGTGATCGGCCCAGCGCAGCAGATGGGTGTCGTGGCCGGCGGTGTCGTTGGCGTGGCGCACGTCGGGATAGAGCGCGATGCCAATGCTCGCCGACAGATGCACCTGCTGGCCGTTGAACACATACGGCTGCTGGATCGCGGTCAGGAGGCGCCGCGCCAGCGTTTCGGCGGCCGCCGCCGCGTCGGTGCGGCTGGCGGCGGGCTTCACGAGAATCGCGAACTCGTCGCTGGCCACGCGCGCCACGGTCTCGCTCGGGCTCGTCATGTTCAGGATGCGGCGCGAGGTGTCGCGCAGCATGTCGTCGCCGGCATCGTAGCCGAGCGCGCGGTTCACGCGCTGATAGTCGTCGAGGTCGAGCAGCAGCAGCGCGGCCGGTGTGCCGTGCGCGTCGGCTTGCTGCTGGGCGTCGAGGAGCGCGGGAATCAGCGCCGACTGGTTGGCCAGATTGGTCAGGCGGTCCAGATGCAGCGCCTGGGTCAAACGTTCCTCGGTGGCGCGCCAGGCCGATACGTCGAAGCCGGCGATCGCATAGCCCGCGGTGCCGTCGTGGCTGCTGCGCACCACGCGCAGCTCGACCGTGATCGGATAAGTCAGCGACTTGATGAGGCTCAGCGTGGCCTTCTCGACGTTGCCCGAGACGGCGGCGCGCGTCAGCAGGGTGTCGAGGCGCGGCACGTCGGCCGGCGCCACGAGGTCGTGCAGCGTGATGGTCTCGAGATACTCGCGGTGATAGCCGATGAAGCGCAGGCTGGCTTCGGACACATAGATGAAGCGCAGTTCGTCGTCGACGTGCGCCAGCAGGTCGACGGCGCCGACCACCTGTTCCAGTTGCGCAGCGCGGCTTGCGGCCGCCTGCGGTTTGCCGTCCACGCGCCGGCCGAACGCACGAAGCCGGTCCATGACCGTGCGCAAGGAGCCCCGGCGGGGCGCGGTGATCCTGTTCGCTTCCATGTTTATCGCTGGCAACCTGTATTCGTCTGCAGGCGGGGCGGCTTGCTTGCCCGCCAATCAGGGCGGCAAGAGGTATCAGGCCGCCCCATCAGAACAAGATAACGACCCTTGCGGCGAAATCTTTAGTGCCCGCGGCAAAAAACATCCGGTAAGGAAAGGCTTGCGCGGCGTGGCCGCGACCGGGGAACGATTCGGTTAAAGTGCGGCTGTGCGACGTCCGTTAATAGGACAAACGTGTTGTGCAGTACCGGCCGAGACGTCGTTGCTGCGTAGCTTACCGAATACTTCCCCCGATGCTCCATGTCTGAACGCCATCACGCCAAGGCCGCTGCCCGGCATAACGAGGTGCTCGACGCAGCTGCCGACGGCGCCGAATCGTGGCGCGCCACGCAGTTCGTGTATCTGGGCCGTCAACCGATCCTCGATCGCGACGGCGCGCTCAACGCTTACGAATTGTTGTTTCGAGCCGGCGCGCATAACTACGCCGAAGTCACCGACGACGCCCAGGCGACCGCGCAGGTGGTGGCGCGCGCGATCGGCGGAATCGGCGTGCCGACCGTGCTGGGCCAGCATCGCGGGTTCGTCAACATCGACCGCGCGCTGCTCTTTAACGACATCGTCCATCTGATGCCGCCCGAGCGCTTCGTGCTCGAGATCCTCGAGACCGTGAAATTCGACGCGCAGCTGGTCCGCCGTCTGGGCGAATTGCGCCGCGCCGGTTTTCAGGTGGCGCTCGATGACGTCAGCGAACTGTCCGACGAGCTGATCGGCGCGCTGCCGCATGCCGACATCGTCAAGATCGACTTTCTGCAAACTGACCGTGCCGTGCTGCCGAAGCTGGCGTCGCTGGTGCGCGGGCAGGGCAAGACGCTGATCGCCGAGAAGGTCGAGACGCGCGAGGATTTTGCGCTCGCGCGCGACCTCGGCTTCGATCTGTTCCAGGGGTATTTTTTCGCGCGGCCGCAGGTGCTGGCCGCGCCGCGCAACCGCTCGCCGCGGCCGGGGTTGCTGCGCCTCCTGGCGTTGCTGTCGCGCGATGCCGGCATCGTCGAACTCGAAGCGGAGCTCAAGCTGAACCCGAGCGTGGTGGTGCAGCTGCTGCGCCTCGTCAATTCGAGTGCGTTCGGGCTGGGGCGCAATATCGCGTCGTTGCGCGAGGCGATCATTGCCACCGGCACACGGCAGATCGCGCGCTGGGCGCAACTGCTGCTGTATGCCGATAGCGGCGAGCTGCCATGGCGCGCCGATCCGCTGGTGCAACTGGCGGGCACGCGTTCGCGATTCATGGAGCTGGCGGCCGCCTGGCTGCGTCCCGCCGACGACGATTTCGCCGATGCGGCCTTCATGACCGGGATTTTTTCGCTGATCCACGTGGTGCTCGGCAGCACGCCGGGCGCGGCGCTGGAGAAACTCGGCCTCGCGCCGCAGATTCGCGAAGCGATCGTGTCGCGGCGCGGCGAGCTCGGCACCTTGCTGCGTCTCGCCGAGGCGGCGGGAGAGGGCCTCGACGCGGCATCGATCGCGCTGGGCCCCGATGCGCCGACCGGCTTCGTAGCCTTTACGCCCGAGGTGCTGGCCGAGCTGAACCTGTCGGCCGCGGCCTGGTTCGGCGCGCATATCGAGGAAGCGATCGCCTGATGGGCGGTCGGCGCCGTCGCGCGCTTTCGGTGTGCTTGCCGTGGCGGCGTTCACGGCAACGACTTCTGCATTCTTCAGGCTGGTTCTTACGTACCTTGTGAGTACGTGGTCCAATAGCGAAGTTGGCCGGCGTTCTCCCGAACGCGGCGGCCTTGGCTTCATGGAGCGAACCGCGTGCATCCACGCCTGGAGAAAAGCAGATGAAGAAGAAAATCATATCGGTTGCACTGGCCGCCGCCGTGTCGGTGGGCTTCGCCATGCATTCGCTGACGGCCTCGGCCACCCTCAAGCCGGGCGATGCCGCGCCGGACTTCACCGCGCAGGCTTCGCTGGGCGGCAAGACCTACAGCTATTCGCTTGCCGACGAACTGAAGAAAGGTCCGGTGGTGGTCTATTTCTATCCGGCGGCCTTTACCAAGGGTTGCACGATCGAAGCCCATGAGTTCGCTGAAGCTGTCGACGAATACAAGAAGTATGGGGCGACGGTGATCGGCGTGTCGCACGACAACATCGACACGCTCACGAAGTTTTCGGTGAGCGAGTGCCGCAGCAAATTCCCGGTCGCCGCCGATGCCGATTCGAAAGTGATCGGCGCGTACGATGCGGGCTTACCGATGCATGCGTCGATGGCCAATCGCGTGTCGTACGTGATCGCGCCGGATGGCAAGATCATTTACGAGTACACGAGCCTCTCGCCGGAGAAGCATGTCGAGAATACGCTGAAGGCGGTGAAGGATTGGGCAGCGGCGCATAAGCAGCCGTAATGGTCGGGCTGGATGCCTGTGCATTTATTGCAATGGTTTTCAGGTCGTGCTTTGCGGTGCTCTTGCGGTGAGACGGGGGCATCGCTCGTGCCAGGCTGATTTTTTTTGTGAGCTCGCGATGCCGATTCTCGTTGCGTTGATTGCGCTGATCGCGCTGGGGTATGGCGCCGTGCAGGCGTTTGATGCCTTGCAGGCGGCTTTTGGGCGGGGTGTTGCTGTTGGCGTTGCTGTGCTGGTGGCTTTGCTGCTGGTGGCCGCGGTGGGTTATTGGTGGCGACGCCGCAAGGAAGTGGCTTCCAACGTTCGTGATGGAGATTGGACTCACAAACTCAAGGGCAGTTGGGGGATGGTGCGGCTGGCTGCCGGCAAGCGGTTATGTGAGATCCGTCTCGGTGAAGAGCAGGGGGCTTATATTTTCGCTGATTTGCTCGGGGCGGAGGTGCAGGGCCATGATGCTCAATGGCAGGTTGCTTTGAAGGTCAAAGATGCCAGGCATCAAACTTGGGTCTTGCCTATGCGGAATGAGCGGCAGGCTAAACAATGGGCGCGGATTTTGGTGCTCGCTGTGGAACAGAAGCTTTAGGGGTTGGTTTTGGGAATTGGTCTTTCCGTGACGGGACCTATCCGTAATTTCGTGGGCGGGGCATATCATGAAGGATGAAAATCATGGATATGCCGATCATGAAGAAGAAACGTACCGTCGCCTCGCAGGCAGCGGCCCGAGGGCCGCTGCCTGAACTGCC